>ENA-OWPI01000415-OWPI01000415.1-marine-metagenome-genome-assembly--contig:-NODE-415-length-59575-cov-4.761168_pt1 | contig 59575 bp, 53 predicted proteins | sample MGYA00238138_ERZ651775 | MGnify/ENA primary metagenome ERZ651775 (study PRJEB26906, sample SAMN06265043) | marine metagenome | isolation source: Helgoland LTER site | place: Germany:Helgoland, sampling...
TACAATCTCAGTGTTGTGTAGGGCCTCATAATAAGCTAGGGGCTATGGGATCGATTATCTTAGCCATGTTTGTAATGATGTCAATTCAGCATATTGTTTTGTATGAACGGGGCTCCCAGAGAATCCATGGTGAGACCAAAGCCAAAGTTGAACTCGCCCCCCTAGCAGAAAGGCGAAAAAAACGACAAAGGTTTAGCCCAATGGCCAATTGCCGCTGTTGCAGAGACGGCGCATCAAGAAATGGGTAGTACACGGGTGTCGCGGTAATAGCCGCCTGGTGTTGTTCCAGCAAGCCTCGACAGGCCATATTCAGGCCAGACACCACCCCGGGCATGAAAAAAATGTCTTCCGCTTCAACCCGCCATTGATAAAGGCGTTGCAGGCGCTCAATAATGACATCAACCAGCGCCGGAGGCGGCAACGTATATCCAAACACGCCATGCTCGACCCGGCGTTGCAGCGCTTCTATCACTGCAACCGGCGACTGGAAATCCATGTCGGCAACCCACAGCGGCAGGATATCCTGCCCCGCATACTTTTCAAACTTAGTGCAGTGGCTGGCACTACGGTCGATCACTCGATCAAAATCAAATTTCATAGCCTGAACCTACATCTGGATTTGAGAGTATAACAACTGTAACTTACACTGATTGAGATCTTACCTGGAGCAAATAACATGGGTTTACTGAATAAAAAATCTGTCCTGCCCACCGCTGACGAAGCCTTGCCCGGACGTACCGACTCAATGCCAGTGCCAGCAGCGCATTTCGTCAACGGCGCACCATTGCAGCCACCCTTTGCTGCGCACTTGCAGCAGGCTGTGTTCGGTATGGGTTGCTTCTGGGGGGCTGAAAGACGCTTTTGGGAAGCAACCGGGGTTGTCTCCACGGCTGTAGGCTATAGCGGCGGGGTCACACCCAATCCCAGTTACGAGGAGGTCTGCTCTGGTCTGACAGGTCACAATGAGGTCGTTCTCGTGATCTTCGACCCAGCAATCATCAGCTATGATGCCCTGCTCGCCCTCTTCTGGGAAAGCCACAACCCGACCCAAGGCATGCGCCAAGGCAACGATATGGGCACCCAATATCGATCAGGCATCTACACCTTCGATGCCAGCCAACTGGCTGCCGCCAAAGCGAGCGAAAAGATCTTCCAGGGAAGTCTGATGGCATCGGGTTACGGTGAAATTACCACAGAGATTCAACCTGCGGGGGACTTCTATTACGCCGAGCACTACCATCAGCAGTATCTCGCCAAGGTGCCTAATGGTTACTGCGGCTTGGGCGGCACGGGCGTTTGCTATAGTGGCAAGCAGACCGCCTGACAGCCCGCTTGCTGGTTAACTGCCATTTGCTCGATTGCCCGGCCTGACAAACAGGCGGGGCAATCTCAAGCCTTAGGCGGTTAGGCGGTCATAGGCTTCCTGGTAACGTGCCAAGGTATTTTCAATAACCTCATCAGGCAGTGCCGGCGCTGGGTATTCTTTATCCCACTCGCCTCGGTCTACTAACTCCTGGGTATAATTACGCACATATTGCTTATCGAAACTATTTTGCTCGCGCCCTGCCTGCCATTCATCGGCTGGCCAGAAACGTGAACTGTCTGGAGTCAGTACCTCATCGATTAATACCGGCTCATTGCTATCACCTTCCAGCCCAAATTCAAACTTGGTGTCCGCGATAATAATTCCTCGCTCGGCGGCATAATCACGAGCAGTGGTATAGATCAACAACGACTCATCGCGCACCTTCTCCATCAAACCCGTGCCGACCAAATCGCAGGCTTCTTCAAAGCTGATGTTTTCGTCATGCCCAGCATCAGCCTTAGTCGAAGGCGTAAAGATAGGCTGATCAATTTTCGAGCTATTTTGCATCCCGGCAGGCAGTGCTATACCGCAAACCTTGCCCGACTTTTGATAGTCTTTCCAGCCACTGCCGGTCAGATAGCCCCGAACAATCGATTCGATGGGGATCACTTTCGATTTTCGGCAAATCATAATCCGACCTTGAAGCATGGCTTTGTCCGCCGCACTGATGCCCGGTATATCGTTGGCATCGGTGGAAACCAAGTGGTGATTGAATTTACCCTGAAAATAGTTGAACCAGAAAGTCGATATCTTCGTCAGCATAACGCCTTTGTCGGGTATGCCATTCGCCAACACAACATCAAATACGCTGATACGATCTGTGGCTATGATCAAAATGCCTTCACCACCATCAGGCAAGACTAAATCATACAAATCCCTGACTTTACCCTGACGCTTATTTGCCAATGGCAGATTTGTGGATACAACCGCGTTCGACATGCTTTTCACCTTAAAGTTAGTGTTGGATCAACCGACCCTATCAATTTTGATTTGCGAGAGTTTAACACTCGAGACAATCTCAGCGAAAAATAATTTAAAGTAAAGACGTTTAAGCGAGCGCCTGCTCAAAGTCGTTTAATAAATCTTCAGGTTCTTCGATACCGATGGAAAATCTCACTAACGAATCGGCAATACCCATCGAGGCACGCCGCTCAGGCCCCATCTCGTGAAATATGGAATGCGCCACTGGAATAGCCAGAGACCGGGTATCACCGAGATTGCTCGCACAGATCACAAGATCCAGCTTGTTAATAAAATCAAAACAGTCCACCCCGTCTACCAACTCAACGCTGAATATCGCGCCTGGATGACGAAATAGCGCCGCCGCACGATCCGATTGCGGATGGTCAGTCAGCCCAGGATAATAGACCTGCTTCACGCGTGGATGCTGAGACAGGTATTCTGTGAGAGTCATTGACGTGGTACAGGCGCGCTCCATTCTCAGCGCCAGCGTTTCAGAACCTACGGACAAGTGATGCGCCGCCTCAGGCCCAAGTGTCGCACCAAAATCGCGCAAACCCTTTTTCTTGATCTGCGTGATCCCCCAGTGACTGGCAGGACCGGCCTTGTAGGTGTCATAGATATTATCAAAATTTGACCAATCAAAATTGCCCGTATCCGTTACTGCACCGCCCAGCGCATTACCGTGGCCACCAATGTACTTGGTCAGAGAGTTCACCACCAAACTAGCTTTCACCGATCGTGGTTGAAACAGATACGGCGTGGTCATCGTATTATCCACACAAAAAATCAATTGGTGTTGCTCACATAAATCACCAATCCCAACGAGATCGGCTACTTGGGTTCTGGGGTTGGCAATGGTTTCGACAAATACCAGGCGAGTATTGGGCTGGATGGCTGCCGCGACCAAAGCCGCATCGGTAGCATCCACAAAACTGACTTCAATACCCTGCGCCGCAAATGTATTCAACAAGCTGTTCGTGTTGCCAAACAAAAATGCACTGGAGATGATATGGTCGCCACGGCGCAGCAGCGAAAACAGGGTAGTGCCGATAGCCGCCATCCCCGTCGCAAAGGCCGCTGTCGCAATCCCATGTTCCATGATAGTGATTTTGTCCTGAAGGGCTGTGACGGTGGGGTTCACCTGCCGTCCGTAGGTGTAACCTGCCTGCTTGCCCTGAAAAACTGCGGCTAAATCTCGAGCATCATCATAGGCATAGGTGACCGCCGTGTGGACTGGCTTGTGAATGGAACCGTGCTCAATCTTGCCACGCCGATCGGCATGGACAACCCGGGATGTGAACCCAGACTCACCCGTCGTGTCTGAATCAGTCATTGCCTTTTCCTCTCCATCAAACGATTACCGAACGGCCAGCAGCGCGTCAATATGCAGGCAAAAAAAAACCTGCCTCGATGGGCCGCCATTACCAGGCAGCTAAAGCAGGTTTACGCTTCCCGCTTTAGCTGCATTTATACCGCGCCCGCAAGCTGATTCTCAAATCGGCGCTGGCCTTCTGTCACTACTCCGAAGGCTCGCCGCAGTTTATTGTCCTACCATGAATAAATCAACAGGATCGGCGAACCCCATCGAGACGCGCCAAACCGCCCTCGCGCCTAATAACAGCTTGTCACCGATTTTTTTGCTAGAATTCCTTTCGCAGTTCGACCTATGTCTTCTCAGAACGAGCCCTGAATATTATGACCAAAGATTCCTTTAACACCGCCCTCATGGGCTATCTCGATCAGTCTCCAACCCCGTTTCATGCGGTGAGCAGCATGCTTAACATACTCCAAAGCCAAGGTTTCGACCTACTTAACGAGCGGGATGACTGGCCATTAACACCGGGCAAGTATGTCGTGACTCGCAATGAATCATCGCTGATTGCGTTCGTCCTCGGCTCCAAAGATCCCGTCAGCAGTGGCTTACGCATCGTTGGCGCGCATACCGACAGCCCCTGCCTGAAGGTTAAACCCAAGCCAGAGAACTACCTGAATGGTTATCTGAACATCGGCGTTGAAGTCTATGGTGGAGTGCTGCTCAATCCCTGGTTTGACCGTGATTTGTCACTGGCTGGGCGAGTGACCTATCAAGCCACTAATGACAAACTAGCCAACGTCAACATCAATTTCAAACGGCCGATCGGCACCATACCCAGCCTCGCTATTCATCTTGATCGGGAAGCCAACAGCGAACGTAAAATTAACTCGCAAACGGACATTCCACCATTGCTTATGCAGGCCGGTGAACAGCAAACACTCAATGACTTGCTGGTCAAACAGATCAAAACCGAACATAAAGGCACCAAGGTGCAAAGGGTACTCAGCCATGAACTGTGTTTCTTCGATACTCAAGGCGCGGCCCAAACTGGCTTCAATAAGGAGTTTATCGCTAGCGCTCGGCTCGACAACTTATTGAGCTGCTTTACCGCCATCCAGAGTTTGCTTGAAGCTGACCAAGCCCTCACCAGTCTTGTGGTATGCAGTGATCATGAGGAGGTCGGTAGTGTTTCTGCAGAGGGCGCTCAAGGCACGTTCCTAAAAGATGTTCTGACGCGAATAATTCCCGATACCATTGATCGCCAACGAGCAATCAACCGATCGCTGTTGATCTCGGCCGACAACGCCCACGGCGTGCATCCTAACTACGCGAACAAACATGATGGCAACCATGGTCCTATTCTGAACCAAGGGCCGGTCATCAAGGTCAATGCCAACCAGCGATATGCGACCAATAGTGTTACTGCAGCCTACTTCACCGCTCTGTGCGACCGGTTAAAGGTACCCCACCAGACCTTTGTCACGCGCACAGATATGGCCTGTGGTAGCACCATCGGCCCCGTGACAGCTAAAGAACTCGGCATCAAGACCCTGGATGTTGGCGTCCCCACCTTCGCCATGCACTCTATACGGGAACTGGCCGGTAGCGACGATGCCCACCATTTGTATCAGGTGCTGACGAGCTTCTTCAAGGATGCTGGCGACTTAGGTATCACCTCGGCCTGACGCGTCACCCCAGCGTAGAGGCCATTTCTCTCAAAAAACTGAGCTTGATGCTGAGCTCGGTATTTGGCGTATTGCTGATCGAGCATTTCTAGACCTGTATTTTTGGGACCTGTGTTGCCGACGGCAAAAAATATGCATCGCTGACCAAGACCTATGGCCCATCCCGCAGCACGCCTTCAATACCGCCTTGATTGTGTCTTTTTGGCACTTGGCCTCGTCTCGCTAATGAGCATGATGACCTGACGTCGATCCTACCATCGCCGCAGCTATCCAATCGTTGTCATGTGCCTGGTCTTCGGCACTTCCGGTATTGCTGCTGAGATCTACCTTGCTCTTAATCAACGGCAACTGCATCACGACACCCAAGAAAATATTCCATTGTTTCGCTGACTTGAACCGTCTGGTATAACTAACCGATCCTGCGGAGACTCCAGATGCCGAAACTACAGACACTAGATGCAACTGCTAGCCAAGCGCAGTTGTTACAGGTTCTCGATCGCGACGGTGCTTGCATCATCGCTGACCTGCTGCCTCAACCCCTGAGGGATCAAATCGTTGAAGAAGTTATGCCTTATGTGGCGCAAACTCGATTCGGCGGCGACGATTTTTCGGGACGCAAGACACGCCGCACCGGAGCGCTGGTTGCCCGTTCCCCCGCCTGCCGAGATCTGATCACACAGCCCATTATCCTCGATGCCGCTCGAGCCTTTTTGGCGCCCTTTACCGAAAAAATTATTCTACACCTGACCCAGACGATTTTTATTGGTCCCGGTGAAGGCGCGCAACCACTGCACCGGGACCGACTCGCTTGGGGAAATCATCTACCCCGCAGCATTGAACCTCAATTCAATACTATCTGGGCTTTAACTGACTTCACCGCAGAAAATGGTGCCACTCGAGTCGTCCCTGGCAGCCATCGCTGGCAAGACGGTCAAAAAGCCACGGCAGACGACCAATGCCAGGCGGAAATGCGCCAGGGATCAGTTCTGGTTTACTCTGGATCGGTCATCCATTCAGGGGGCGAGAACCGTAGCCAAGAGATCCGCATGGGCCTTAATTTAACCTATTGTCTGGGTTGGCTGCGTCAGGAAGAGAACCAGTTTCTTTCCTGCCCACCCTACATAGCCCGACATCTACCTCAAGCCTTGCAGGAATTACTAGGCTATACGATGGGTAATTATGCACTTGGTTACTATTCAGACCCTGACCCGGGTCTTGAAATAAATGCTGGGGTTCTGCCGCCAGAGCGAGCATTGGGGGCGACGCCCGCGGCCGGCAACACATTAACCAATTAACCCCTGACCCGTCCTGCAAGTGAGCTTCTCGAAGACCGGGCGCGCAGCCACTGAGGCCGCAGAACCAACAAACTTTATTTTCGCCGGTTTTTAAATTAGTCTAAATCTTGGAGTTTTGGCTTACCAATAGTAAAAAGGACCGGAGTAGCTATCCGTGGTAACGATACAAGGATAGCGAAAGATATATAGCGAAAGACACATAGCGATAAAAATCCAGGGATAAAAAAAGGTATTTTTTTATGATTCAGCCAACAGCAACTTTTTCTTTACACTTCTTTAAACTCTTACTACTTGTCTGCACGCTATCGGTCAGCACCACAACACAAGCGCTGGATCCCTGGTCAGACAAAGAGATACTCGGCGCTGTTTTAGCCATCGGACTGCAGGATGATCAAAAGCCGATGGTAGCGAAAGCCGTCGAGACTTGCGTGCAAGGCTTCGCAGCAGACGTCAAGAAACTGTTACGCGCGAATAATCAAACCAACCTTGAGCGCAAGATTCTCAAGAAACGTAAATATCGCCTCAAAAATCTGGATAGCACCTTGATACCATTGCTGACAGCAGAACAAATAGCGCCCTATGAGACATTCAAGTCTTTATTGACTCAAAAAATGGCACTGCCCGGCTAAAAGGGACCCAGGCGAAAAGGACCCGACTGCAAGGCATGAATCGCCGCTAGATATCACTGACTTGCCGTGATTCCTCAGGCTCTTCCCAGTTCAGGTGGTGTTCTTCCAGCATGACCAGATTATTAGCGTTAATCAATCTACCAGAAGCTTTGTAACCCAACAGATCTTCCGCTCGCTCGTTTGGGCGAGCCGCGATTAATGCCGTTTCATTCGATGAAAAATTAGACATGCCACGCGCCAGCTCAACGCCTTTTTCGTCGTAGACATGCAGCACATCAGCCCGTTGGAATACGCCATAGGTCGACACCACGTCCTGACAAGAAACACCCTCCTTGCTATTCGACAGAAGGTCCGCGGCAGACTGACGAATGACCAGGCCACCTGCCATCTGCAACCGGTCGGTCAACCAGATCGCCCAGGATGACGAAGGCGAGGTTTGAGCAATACACCGAGTGTGAGGACGTTCACCACGGATCAACGCCGTTATCGGCGATTCCATTTCACCTCGCGCGATCAATGTCGTGCAACCGGCATTCTGCGCCATATTGGCTGCCTGCAATTTAGTAAACATACCGCCACTGCCCATCGCACTGGTACCACTGGTCGCTTTCATATAATCGCTGACATCATTAATGGTCTCCACCAAAACAGCACCCGGCTCTGCGGGGTCGCGGTCATACACGCCATCAACACAGGTCAGGATAAAGAGATAGTCAGCCTGGATCATTTGCGCGACTTTCGCGGCGAGCCGATCATTGTCGCCGACCCGTAGCTCTTCAACAGTCACAGTGTCATTTTCGTTGACGATCGGCATCACGCCTCGCTCGATCAGACGATGAATAGTATTTTTGGTATTCAAAAATCGTTTACGATCTTCAAGATCATCCAGCGTCACCAGCACTTGCGCAATATCGAAGCCATATTCCAAAGCAACTTGCCGATAAGCATGCATCAAGATCGGTTGACCGCAGGCTGCGGCTGCCTGCTTGTCTTGAACAGACGCCTCTTCGAGCGAAGCATTGATTGAGTTCAAGCCTAAGGCCACTGAACCCGATGAGGTCAACACCACTTCATAGCCTTCTTTTTGCAGTCCGGCAATATCTCTGAGAAGACCATGCATAAAAGCATAGCGAGGAGTAAGATGATCGCTGCTAGCCAATAAACTCGAGCCAACTTTAATCACGATACGTTGTTTGTTTTCGGTCGACGTTGCCGATTTTCGGTCGTCACAATTGGACATGAAAAACCTCTGAGTGGATAAAGATAAATCGATCAAACAACACAACCTTCTTGTCTTGACCGACCAGCAGGAGATGCATGAGTGGCGGAATTACCAATCAGAAAATCTGCTTTAACCATGCCTTAATGAAAGCTCCAATAGCGGCTTTATTGGAAGCAGCCGAAAATTTCCAGAACCCACCCGATGGCAGAGCTCACATGCTTGACATAGACATTTGAAGCGCGAAATTATATACTGATTCGCTTGATATCGCAATTATCAAGCTAAAATCAGCTATTTTTTTACGATCTAACAATATTACAATGTTTTATTTATTAATATTCAGCTTAGTTTAGCTATTTAACATACGGCAATTAACATACGGCAAGAAGACTCTACGTCTCTCGCCGGCACAACAGCGTTAACAGAGGTACTATAATGTCTTTACTGATGATCGGTTGCGGAAAGATGGGGGGCGCTCTACTAGAGCAATGGACCACCAAAACGCAACACGCAATCACTATTATCACTCCGTCGATGCAGCCTGCGCCTGTAAACGTTACGCAGGTGCCCTCCATTGAAAGCATCAAAGGCAGTACATTTGATATCATTGTAATCGCAATAAAACCTCAGCTGATTGAAGCTGTACTACCTGCATACCGGGACTGTCTTGCTGAGGGTGGCTGCATCGTCTCTATTGCAGCGGGCTACTCCATTGCCTCCATCGAGAAGCTCATCGGCCCGCAACCCATCATTCGAATCATGCCCAATCTACCGGCGAAAATCGGCCGCGGCGTCAGCGCCTTATATATCAATTCACACTGCTCTCAGGCTCATGCCGCAACGGCCAAAGAACTGACCGATGCTGCTGGCTATACGCTGACGGTCGATAGCGAAGATACGATAGACAAAGTCACTGCGGTGGCTGGTAGCGGCCCTGGCTATGCTTTTGAAATCGCCCGTTGTTGGATGAACGCAGCCCAAAACCTCGGCTTCAGCGTACAGGAGTCCCGGGAACTGGTGCTCAACACACTCGTCGGCTCGATTGAAATGGCACTTCAGTCTGACCAAAGCATGAGCGAACTGCGGGACTCGGTGACGAGCAAGGCCGGCACAACAGAAGCCGGCCTAAAAGTACTCAACAACGATGGTCAGTTAACCGAACTGTTGAATTCAACCATCGTCGCCGCCTACAATCGGGCCGTTGAATTGCGCTGAGCGATGAGTCTATGACATCATCCGCCGGTCTACCCCGGGCGAACCTGCTCGGGAAATGCCTTGCCGAGAGTTACACGCTCCTAAGCCCTAATCACACCGAGTCCAGCAGGAACCTGTTTATGACCGCAGCCCCCATCCAACTTAATACTGAGGCGTATATTAACGGTCTCGGCAAGAATGCTCGCATGGCTGCCAAGGCACTGGCGAATGCCACAACGGCGCAAAAAAATCAGGCGCTGATGACTGCCGCACGACAACTCAGGACAGCGAAGATCACTTTGCTGGCTGAAAATGCTGAAGACGTTAAAGACGCTCAAACAAGCGGCAAACCGGCTGCGTTTATCGATCGTTTACTGTTAACCGATGAGCGCGTCGAGGCGATGGCGACAGCCCTCGAAACGATAGCAGACTTACCGGATCCCGTCGGCCGCTTGCTAGCGCAGTTTGACCGCCCCAACGGGCTCGTCATTCAACGTGTCGCTTGCCCCCTTGGTGTTATTGCCATGATTTACGAATCACGCCCCAATGTCGGCGCTGATGCCGGTGCCCTGTGCCTGAAGTCTGGCAATGCGGTGATTCTACGTGGCGGTTCTGAGAGCTTGCGATCTACTCGAATCATCGTCGACTGTATGACCAAGGGTTTAGAAGCGGCAGACTTACCTGAAGCCTGTGTCCAACTCGTTGATACCGTAGATCGGGCCGCCGTCGGCGCTTTGTTAAGCTGCACAGACTATATAGATCTCGCGATTCCCCGTGGTGGTCGCGGGCTGGTGGAACTGGTCAGGGATGAGGCGCGGGTGCCGACGCTGCTTCACCTGGACGGTAATTGCCATACCTACGTTCATCGCGACGCCGATCTCGACAAGGCTGTCGCGATTGTCGAAAACGCAAAAATGCGCCGCACGGGGGTCTGCGGCGCAACGGAAAGCCTGGTTGTTGATGCTGAAATCGCGCCCGAGTTCTTACCCCGACTGGTCGCCGCTCTGACGGGTTGCGAAATTCGCGGCGATGAAATAGCTCAGGGTTGCGACTCAAGCATCAAGGCAGCAACGGAACTGGATTGGGATACGGAATATCTGGACGCTATTTTGTCGGTGAAGACGGTTGAAAATCTGGCGGAAGCAATCACTTTCGTTGACTGCCACTCGTCTAAACATACGGACGCGATCATTACTGAAAATGCAGCGGCCGCGGAAGCGTTCCTCAACGAGATTGATTCCGCGGTAGTGATGCACAACGCGTCCACTCAATTTTCTGATGGCGGTGAATTCGGCATGGGTGCAGAGATCGGCATCGCAACGGGAAAAATGCATGCTCGAGGCCCAGTTGGGCTAGAGCAATTGACGAGCTTCAAATATCGAGTGGCAGGTACCGGTCAAATCAGGCCCTAAGCTACATGTCTGCGGTTTAATTTTCGACTACCTTCGAGACAACAAGAGCCTGAATTAATCATGCATGAAGCCGCCCTCCTATCACTTTCAGCTTACTTTATATTAATGATAGCTATCGGCTATTACGGATTTCGTAACGCGACCAGCGATGTCTCCGAATATATGCTCGGCGGACGCAAGCTCCACCCGGCTGTCGGTGCACTTTCCGCAGGGGCATCTGACATGAGCGGCTGGATGTTGATGGGCTTGCCTGGCGCCATTTATTTGTCTGGCATCAGTTCGGCGTGGATTGCCGTTGGCCTGATGGCGGGGGCATACCTTAACTATTTACTGGTGGCACCCAAACTGCGGGTTTACACGGAGATGGCCGATGACGCGATCACCATTCCGGACTTTTTCGAAAAACGATTTCTCGATACGACCAGATCATTGCGCGTGCTATCGTCCATTGTGATCATCGTGTTCTTCACACTTTACACGTCGTCTGGTGTGGTCGCCGGCGGCAAACTATTCGAAGCTTCCTTTGGCCTGGATTATGAAATCGGCTTGTTTATCACCGCCGGCGTCGTGGTCGCCTACACATTATTCGGCGGCTTCTTCGCGGTCAGCATCACTGATTTTGTCCAGGGCTGTATCATGTTCGTTGCCTTGGTACTGGTACCCAGCGTCGCGCTTATCGATCTGGGCGGCTATGACACAGTAACCCGCACCCTGACGACACTGAATCCCGACTTGCTTAGCTGGTTCAAGGGCATTACCGCGCTGGGTTTGATATCAAGCCTGTCCTGGGGCCTCGGCTACTTCGGCCAACCTCATATCATCGTTCGCTTCATGGCGATCAGGAGCCTCAAAGATATCAAAAAAGCCCGCCACATTGGCATGACCTGGATGCTGGTGACAGTGCTCGGCGCCGTGGCGACGGGGCTTGTTGGCCTTGCCTATGTCACCACCAAAGGAGGCACCCTGGACGACGCGGAGACCATATTTATCTACCTGTCCCAGGTTCTGTTCCATCCGATCATTACCGGGTTTTTGCTGGCCGCCATACTGGCCGCCATCATGAGCACTATTTCGTCACAACTGCTGGTGTCATCCAGCTCCTTGACTGAAGACTTTTACAAAGCCTTTATTCATCGATCGGCAAGCCAACGTGAACTGGTCCTAGTTGGCCGTCTGTCTGTACTATCTGTGTCGTTAGTGGCCATCTGGCTAGCTTTTGATCGTTCAAGCTCAATTCTCTCTTTGGTCAGTAACGCCTGGGCAGGCTTTGGCGCAGCTTTCGGACCCATTATTTTGTTGAGCCTGTACTGGCGCAGAATGACTCGCGATGGTGCACTTGCCGGCATGATCACTGGCGCGGTGACTGTACTGGTCTGGATTTATGCACCACTACAGATCGACGGAATGGCCCTAACCAGCTATCTGTACGAAATTGTGCCTGGCTTTATCCTGGCATTCATCGCCACCATTGTTGTCAGCCTGCTGACAGCTAAGCCGCAGGACAGCATTACCGATCGATTTGACGGCGTGCATCTCGTCATCCAAAAGAACAACTACAGGTAAGCTTAGGCAGGCCAAATGTAGGCAGTTAGCAAGCAGAGCAAGCGGCCTTGCCAAAAAGCCCAAGCACCTGGGACAAAACGCCTATGACCGACCCGGCGATAGCCGGTTTCCACTCGACTCTCGCAAACCAAGAAGCCGCCATTGACGCCGCTTTCCTGGCCGACAAAATCATTCTGATCAAACAACTGACAGATGAAGCAGCGATCTCATCTGAACAGCGCCTCAACATCCAGAAACGCGCAGTCACATTAATTGACTTTATTCACGACTCAGGTCAACCGGGGTTAATGGACCAATTCTTGACCGAATACGGGTTATCCACCAACGCCGGCATTGTCTTAATGTGCCTGGTTGACGCGCGGTTAAGAGCACCCGACGCCGCGACGATGGACGATCAAACGCCAACGTAGTGGCGATTCAAACGTTACTCAAGCGCGATCAGGCGCAGACGATTCGCATTCAATACGACCGTCACAGACGATGCGGCCATGGCCATCCCAGCAAAAACTGGATTGATCAATTGGTGCATCAGTGGATAAAGAACCCCGGCAGCAACAGGAATGAGCAGTATATTATAGGCAAATGCGCCAACCAGATTCTGGTAAATATTACGCAGCGTTAGTCTCGATAACTTGATCGCTCGACCGACACCCAGCACGCTGTTACTCAATAATGCGACATCCGCACTTTCAATGGCGACATCGGCTCCCTGACCCATGGCGAACCCCACATCTGCGGCGCTCAGCGCTAATGCGTCGTTAATACCATCGCCCACCATACCAACTCTCTCGCCGGCGGCCTGCAACTTGTGAATATGCGCTAATTTGGCATCAGGCGCGACACCTGCAAAAAAATCATCCAAGCTGAGTTGTGCTGCAACTTGACTGGCAGTCGCGACATTGTCACCGGTCAGCATAACCACCTTAAGACCCAGAGATTGCAGATGCTCGACCGCCGCCAGTGAATCCACTTTCAGACTATCAAAGAGGCTGAAATAGCCCAGCACCTGGTCTTGGCGACCAACATAGATAATCGTTTCAGCAAAATCCAAGGCCTTCAAATTCTTCGTCATGCCTTGCGTCTGCATATAATCATAGTTGCCTACAGCAACGGCAACATCATCGATCAGACCCTGCACACCGCCACCAGGCGCGATAGAAAACTGAGTCACAATCTGATGCTGAGCCTCCCGCTCCTCGCAGTAGTTGACAACCGCTTGCGCCAAGGGATGCTCTGACAACCGCTCTAGACTGTAAGCAATTTCAAGTAGAGGCTGACCTTTAATGAAATTCACCACGCTAGTGACCTGCGGCTTGCCGTTTGTGAGCGTACCCGTTTTATCAACAACAATTGTCGTCAGCTTGCTTGCAGCCTGCAATGCTTCACTATTTCTGAATAGCAGCCCGGCACTGGCGGCTCTACCAACACCCACCATGATTGACATGGGAATTGCCAAACCTAAGGCGCAAGGACAGGCAATAATCAATACTGACATACCAGTGACGATGGCATAAGACAGGGCCGGCTCAGGGCCAAAAAATCCCCAAGCCAATGCGGTGATAATGGCCAGCAACAATACGACGGGCACAAACACCGCCGCAATTTGATCCGTGATGCGCCCGATGGCTGGTTTTGAGTTTTGTGCCCGCCGCACCAGCCTGACGATATTGGCCAGCACCGTATCACCACCCAGCCGCTCTGCACGCATCACCAACATGCTGTACTGATTCAAGGTTCCAGCGGTCAACTGACTCCCTGGTTGCTTATCAACGGGGATCGACTCACCGGACAACATGGATTCATCAACCGAACTTGCGCCGTCAACCACCAACCCGTCGACAGGGATCGTCTCACCCGGCCTGATCCGCAGCAGGTCACCCACCTCAAGGCTCGCGACGGCAACCCGCTTGTCAATTCCAGCCTCAATGCGCAGCGTAAATTTTGGCGCTAGATCCAGCAACTTACGCACAGCCAGCGATGTTTTTCCCTTCGCTTGACTCTCCAGCGCTTTCCCCAAGCCGACAAAACCGATAATAAAGACAGCGGCCTCAAAAAAAAGGTGGCGGGACTCTGCAGGCACAAGGTCCGGCAGCAAAATGATGAGCATGGAATAAATCCAAGCCATGCCTGTCCCCAGCGCAATGAGCGTATCCATGGTAGTGCTGCCGTGACTTGCCGCCTTGAATGCGCCCTGAAAAAAATGCCACCCGGAAAAAATCATCACCGCCGCCACCAGCCCACCCGTCACCAGCCAGAATGGCTGGTCTTGCAACGGCGGCAACAGATCGAGCCACATGCCCAGCATCAAACAGCCGCCAGCCAATAACGCCACAGCCGACTGAATTCTGGCGCGGTGTAACAAGGCCGCAATTTGTATTTCCTTATCTTCTATACTCTCGATAACACCTTCTGTGGCGTTATAGCCAACGGCTTTGATCGCAGCGATCAATTGCGCCGAAGACGCGCTGGTAACGACAGTCGCCGTTTCTTCGGCGAAGTTGACTACCGCCTCAGCTGTCCCATCAGTCTGGGCCAACGCACGTTCAACCGTCGCAACACAACTCGCACAAGACATACCTTGGATCGATAGATTGATGACGTCTCGATTGTCGACGCAGTCAGCCATGGGTGTGATTTTTTCGGGCTCGAGCTCAGACTCGGACTTAACCGCAGAACCGGAACCAATCTCGTAGCCCGAGTCGATGATGGCGCTGAGGACCGCCTGAAAATCGAAGGCGCCCCGAACCTGAACTTGACTCAACTGAAGGTCGACCTGAACCTCTTCGACACCATCAACAGCGCTCACTGCGGCACTGATCTTGGTGACACATTTTTGACAGTGCATGCCAACCACGGGAATCGCCACTTGACCCTCAAGCCAAAGGTTACTCACCTGGTAACCGGCTCGACTAATCGCCGCCTGAATGCGCTCAGGTGAAATCCAGGCTGACAAGGTTAAGCGGGCCTGGTTTTGTTCATGATCCACTTCAATCCGGGCGCCCTCCACCACTTCAGACAACGCTGCTGCCACACGAGCGGCACAATGCGCACAAGTCATTCCAACTATGTCAATTCTCAGGACTATATTCATATCAGTTAGTTTCATCGAGCTGGATCAAAAACGTCACGCTTATGATACAACTAAAACCCTACTTTTGATTGGCCTTCGTAGGCTATCGCGCCTCGTTAAACGCAATCTGCTATGGACGCTTCAGCGTGAATCGGCTCCGCTCTCGAGACGACGGTCCAGACGCCCTTAGGCGATCAAACGACAGCGATCAAACGACAGCGATGAAACCAGCGATGCACTCAATCCACCTGCACGCTGCTCTTGATCGTATTTTACTAAACCTGAGTTTCCAGCGCTTTGCTAAAGTCGCGATGATCATGTTAACGCGACCGGTAGATGGTGGGCGCGGTCTGGATACTCTATATCAACGCTGACTACTTTTCAGTGGCAGTCAGCGTCGGCTTAATCGCCCTGGCCTGGGTCGCGATCGAGACAGCGGTGATCATGCTGCAGTACCTGAGCCCGCCAATGATGAGTAGCACGTCACCCGATGCGAGCCAGCCTGGAGATAGCGGTGATATCTTTCGCGATCCTATTCTGCAGGTCGCAGGCGACCGGCAAACCTAAACTCATCAAATAAGCTCAAGCGGTTTTTGGTTAAGCCTCGCCAACGCTGGATACGTCAATCAAAGCAGCGCTTAAGCCTCTAGACCTGCTTTGATGTATCGCAAATACCCCTGTAAATCAGTTAGACAGGCCTGATCGCCCTGAACCTGCTGCACGGCCTCAATTCTAGCCTCAGCGTCGAGTAATTGCTGACCCTCGCCCCAGTGTTCCCAGCGCCAGGCATTCCAGCGCTGACGCTCTGCTGGGCTCAAGGAGTCAGGGAAATTTCGGCCTCGATACCGAAACAACATCTCGTCGAGTCGTACATCCTGAAATTTTCCACTAAACCGTGATAGATCCTCGGGGGCAGCAAGACGCAGCTCTCGCATTAAGGCTTTATCGGCGGCACCGAAGAAACCACCTTGATAGAGCATTAAATCAGGATCATCAATGAGCGGAAATTCGTTGCGCGCAAAGGCTTCGGATATTTTTTCTACGATACCACTGGCCCGCTGCAGCTGGCGCATATGTAACAAGCACTGGGCAACATCCACGCCCAGTCGCTGTTCCTGGCCGCTGAGCGTTTTCATCGGAGCAATCGCCGGGCAGCGATTAACATGGATGGTCTTCAGGGGAATGCGGCTCACGCCTTCTTCCTCTAAGACCTGGCGAGCGCTAAACACCCGCCTATAGAGCTCGTCCGGCCCAAGCCGGATAAGCTCGTCGGGATCCTCAGTTAAATCAAAACAGATAATACCGTTAGGATTAGTCGGATGGACGCACAACGGCAGAACCACCGCCAGACAACCTCGTTGAGCGGGATACATAGATGAGACGTGAACAATGGCGGACTTACCTAACGGATAAAGTTGATCGCGCACAGCGCCTTTACGCCGCAAGTTAAACAGATAGTCGTAGAGTTTACCTTGAGCCTGGCGCAGCTTCCTGGTTACATCGATCGTTGCCATGACATCCGCCACCGCATCATGGGCATTCGCATGACCCACTTGGTTCGCTTGAGTCAGCTGCTCCAGCCTGAACGACGGTATGCCGGGGGCGCGCTCTGGCCAATGAAAACCCTCTGGACGCAGGGCCTGGGCCATACGAAATAGGTCGATAACGTCCCACCGAGAACAGCCTCCTTGCCATTCTCGCGCATAGGGATCCAAAAAATTGCGATACAGGGTGTTGCGGGTGAACTCGTCATCGAAGCGAATACTGTTAAAGCCAGTCACACAAGTGCCTGGCTGACTGAACTCAGCAAGAATCGCCGCAATAAAATCCGTTTCCCGCAGACCATCGCGCTGCAAGTCAGACATGTTAATGCCCGTCACTGCAATAGCATCCGGTGACGGCACCACATCGTCACCGGGATAGCAGAACAGATTCACAGGCTCACCCAATACGTTCAAATCGAGGTCAGTGCGAATACCCGCAAATTGAATAGCCCGATCCCTCGCAGGATCGATACCGGTGGTTTCAAGGTCATACCAATAGATAGTTTCAGCCATACATGAATCATCACACATACTCGGGCAATTGCCAAAACTATGGCCGCGGTCCAAGCCATGTATAATCAGTCACTCAACTTGTCACCGTTCACGAGTGCCGCCCATTATGAACTCTGGAAACATCAAACCCTTATTACTTATTCTCGGCCCTATCGCGAGCGCCTTGGTCTTTATGGCTCTGAACTTCTTTGGCTGGGAAGCTAAAGCCTGCTGGACCGGCGCTATCACGACCCTATGCGCAATTTGGTGGATTTTTGAGCCCATTCCGATTCCGGCGACTTCGCTAATACCGTTGGCCCTATTGCCCGTCTTCGGCGTTCTGACTCCGAACGAAGTGGGCGCCGCCTATGGTAGCCCACTGGTGTTGTTGTTGATGGGAGGTTTTATCCTCTCAACAGCCATGGAGAAGAGCGGTGCCCACCGCAGGGTCGCACTCAACATGGTGCACCTGTTCGGCGGCACGAGCAGTCGCCGCCTGGTCTTCGGTTTCATGGCCGCCGCCGCAGTACTGAGCATGTGGATATCCAATACCGCAACCACCTTGATGCTATTACCGGTGGCTCTCGCTGTGATCGAGCGCTCCGACGACGCTGAATTGCCAACACCCTTGCTGTTAGGCATTGCTTACGCCGCCAGCGTCGGCGGCATTGGCACGCCCATTGGCACGCCACCGAACCTGATTTTCCGCGAGATATACCTGCAATATACCGGCAACGAGATCGGCTTCTTCACCTGGATGACATGGGGCGTTCCGGTTGTGCTGATTATGGTGCCGCTCATTGGGCTTTGGCTCACCCGGCATCTGCGGCATCAGGGTCACGTTAATATGCCCGCTGTCGGCGTCTGGCATACGGAAGAGCGCCGAGTCTTTTTGGTTTTCTCTCTGACCGCAATCGCTTGGATGACTCGAGGTCAGCCATTCGGCGGTTGGAGCGAGTGGCTGGGCGTACCTGGCGCTAACGATGCCAGCGTGGCGCTGGTGGCTGTTGTTGCTATGTTTTTGATCAATGACGGCAAAGGCGAAAAGCTACTCAACTGGGAAACGGCAGGGAAAATACCCTGGGGAATGCTCATCCTGTTTGGCGGCGGTATCGCGATCGCCAAAGGATTCATCGTCTCGGGCCTGAGTGAAGCACTGGGCACCGCCTTGTCAGACATTGCCGGCTGGCACATTCTATTGATGCTGGCGACTATCTGCCTGACCATCACTTTCCTGACCGAGATGACCAGCAATACGGCCACCACCAGTCTGATGATGCCAATTTTGGCTGCCGCAGCGGTAGCAACCGGCATGGAGCCTGCGCTGCTAATGGTCCCTGCGGCCATGAGTGCCAGTTGTGCCTTCATGCTACCCGTTGCCACGGCACCCAATACCATCGTCTTCAGCACCGGCAGATTCCCCACCAGTGTAATGGCCAAAGAGGGTTTCGTTCTGAACCTGACCGGCGCCGTGGTGATCACTCTGGTATGCGCGTGGCTGCTAACTGATTAAGGAAGGCGTCGCGCTCCAATCGATCTAGCGTTGCCAGCTGTTGTACCTCACGGTAGAACGCTGGCAAATTCCCGTCTAAGTTAGCGAGCCACACCTCGAAGCTCGCAACCCAGTCATTGTAATCCGCTAATGCACCGATTCCGGCATTATTGATCTCGCTCGCCATCCATTCGCTGAAAACCCCACCAACTTGCCCGGCTGCCGCGAGCTCCTTGTATCTAGCCCGCATAACCTCAAAAACCTCCGCCTTGCCTTCCCGTTTGACCGCATCCGTTGCGGTGCTGGCGTAGATTGCTGCCAAATCAACTTTAGCTGAACTAATTAAGGTCAGGACCTGCGCTCGTTGTTGTTCCAGGACGAGATAGTCTTCAAATGCTTTACTTTGCTGCTGCAACTGCAACCAGCGAAGCAATGCCGCACGCTCAACAGCCGTCGCAAAACTCTCATTAAATCGAGTATCACCAGGAATATAGACAGCTTTGTGGGCAAGCTCATGGAATAGCAACCCAGCAAGGCGGGTGTCATCCCGTTCAATAAAGGTATTTAACAACGGATCGGCGAACCAACCCAACGTCGAATACGCGGCAACGCCACCATAAAACACGTCCAACCCTTGGGCCGCCAGAGACTGGCTGAATTGAGCCGCTGAGTCTGGCGAAAAATAGCCTTTGTAACTGACGCACCCAGCTATCGGGTAACAAAATTTTTGTAGGTCCAGCGAAAACTCTGCTGCTGCGAAGACACTCCACACGACGTAGGGCGAACCCACATCAACATAGGTGGAAAAGCTATCCTCCACGGGCAACCCCAGTTCCCGTTCGGCAAATTGGCTGACCTGCCTGGCCAGCAGGATCTTTTGCTTCACAACGGGCCTTACCGCGGGATCACTCAGCACCGTGTCCAAATCACGTCGATTGACGATCAGCCGCAGTTGGCCACTGACGGCCTGTTGATAATAACCCAGCGTGCTACAACCCATTACAGGCATCAACAGTAACAGCAAGGCCGCCACAGGTGCTCGCGCCAGAGACATCAGTCTGCTCACGGACATTTTGCCCATACTCTTGGCACCTGCTTTTTATCGATTTCACCCACCATTGTCAGCTTAGCCCCGACTATAGCGGTTGGCCAGACCGGCGCGCCCTGATATCCTGCGGCTGATACCAGAGCGATTTTCCATTCAGCCTTCATTGCTAAAGTTTTATTGAATGTATAAACATTATTTTGGGTTGCAGGATTCGCCGTTTTCCATCGCACCGAATCCACAGTACTTGTATATGAGCACTCGCCATCGCGAGGCACTTGCGCACCTGCTATATGGGGTCAAGAGCGACGGTGGCTTTATCTTACTTACCGGTGAGGTCGGCACTGGCAAAACCACAGTCTGCCGTTGCCTGTTAGCGCAGATACCCAGTGACGTCGACATCGCCATGGTGCTGAACCCGAAACAAACCGCGCTAGAGCTACTGGCGACGATCTGCGATGAGTTCAATATTAACTATGGTACTGAGGCCAGCATAAAAACGCTGGTAGACAAGCTCAATTTATTCTTACTGGATAGTCATCAAGCAGGCCGCAAAGCCATTCTCATCATCGACGAAGCCCAGAACCTGGCAGTTGATGTCCTTGAGCAACTTCGACTACTAACCAATCTGGAAACTAACCAGCGAAAATTACTCCAGATTATCCTGCTCGGCCAGCCTGAATTGTTGAGCCTGCTCGGGCAACAGGAATTACGTCAACTGTCGCAACGGGTCACTGCCCGCTTTCATCTCGACGCCTTGAATTCACGAGAGGTCGCAGAATACATCCAACATCGCATTACGGTCGCAGGCGGCAACCAACCACTTTTCACAACCGCCAGCGTGCGTCGAATCTACCGAATTTCTGGAGGTATACCCCGGCTGATCAATCTGATTTGCGATCGCGCCCTACTGGGTGCCTATGTGGAAAATCAACCTCGCGTGAACCCGGCGATCGTTACCAAAGCGGCTCAAGAGGTGTTGGGGCAATCAGACAGTCGGACCAGCAAACCGCGGATAAAAAAATCTATGGCTTTGCTGGGCGCGCTGCTGCTCATTCTCGGCGGCATGGTCTTTATCTCTGAGCAATATACCCCCATCCCCATCACCACCCCCACACCGCCTCAAGTACCGCAACTGAGTCCGTCAGCCGATATCCTGCCACCGCAAGTGACGGTTTCAGACACGCCTAGTCAGCGCTTACCCGCCTTTATCAGGCAGTCATTGGACAGCCTCAGCGGCCACAGCAGTTCTGAACCCGCATTGCTGAATGTACTCAGCATCTGGACTGCAGAACTGCCAGCAGACACCACTCAGGCAATCTGCCAGTCGGCTCTGGATCTAGGTCTGAGTTGTTTCCAGGCAGAACTAGAGCTGGCAGAGATAGCGCATATGAATCGTCCTTTAGCCGTGAATTTAGGCACAGTAGATCTAGGCGATGCAAATTCGCCACGTTGGGTGACACTCAAGCAGTTGGACGCTGACGATGCGCTACTTCAAGTCGGTGACGCGGAAGTCCGAGTTGCCAGAAGCGACTTGGCAGCAGCGGGCCGTTTAGACAGCATCGTGCTTTGGCGTTCACCACCGAACTATCAGCAACCCCTGAAACTCGGGGATTCCGGCACCAGTGTTGACGCACTGCTAAACACCTTGAGTTTCATAGATACCGGCACGCCCACAGGAGAGGTCGGATTTTTATTCGACTTAAATCTGGAACGGCGGATCAAGAATTTCCAACGAACCTCTGGCATTGATCCCGACGGCCTGGTGGGCGCCCGCACCTGGATTCAACTCAACAGTATCGTTGGGAATGATATCCCGTTCTTGAACGCCGGAGTCCGTCACTGATGTCCTATATCCTTGATGCTTTACAAAAATCCGAGCAACAGCGAAAGAGTCAGAGCACACCGGATCTGATGACAGTGCATCCAACAAATCAACCCTCATTGATTCGTAAAATGCCTTGGATCGCCATCACTTTATGTTTGGTTATACTGAATTTCGTCGGCCTCGGGTTATGGGTTTTCCAAACCGACGACAAACACCCTGTCTTGACCACAGCATCACTCATCCCAGCTGAACCATTTGCGCCGCTGGTTGACGCGTCGACGACAGGTAGCACTACGAAACTGGTCGAACCCAAACACAACCCGCAGCCATTGTTCGAGGCTGAGCAACGCATTACAGCAGCAGACTTTACTGGTCTGGATTCAAACCGAATTATTGCCCCGCAACGAATCAGTGAGCTTCCTGAAGACATCCAGCGCCAAATTCCTGATCTGGTATTCTCCAGCCACCTGTATTCTGATGATTTTCGGCTGGTCAACATCAATGGCCAAATGATGCGGGAAGACGAGTATATTGCCCCAGAATTACTGCTAGTCGAAATTACCGAAGATGGCGTGATACTTGATTTCCGTGAGTACCGCATCTCCATGAGCATTCTGCAGAACTGGGCTTTCGACTAACCACAGCGGTGACGATACTAGACAGACATTCATCTGCTAGAGAGACTATGCAGCGAGCCGAATCATCTCACTGAGGATTAATCAGAATCTACACTTATAGTAGAATCTGCAGTTTCTTGGCTATCGCAGAGTACTCGGCCCACACTCTGATGGCACAGCCACGTTCATCGCAATGACCACAGGACAATTTTTTCGTGAATATTACGCTACTAGCCAACCACGACATCGCCAGCAATCTCGCCTTGAACCTGTTATTACCCAAACTTAAAGATCATCGCATCACAGTGTACTTGTCATCCAGAGTTGGCAAAGTCGGCACAAAACCACAGGCGCTAGAAGCCCTACAGTCATTTGAACGAGCACTATTGCAGAGCCTCAGCGATGTATCGGATAGCCACACGAGCACTGACTCGAGACTGCAATCATTCAGCGCCCTTGGCCGACTGATCGGTAGGCCCATCAACACCTTAAATCATATCAACTCTCTCGCAGGCCAAAGCATTTTGGCTGCGGACAAACCTGATCTAATCGTCTCTATCCGTTATGGCGTCATTCTGCGGCAGCCTGTGATTGCTCTGCCCAGACACGGCATCATCAACCTGCATTCAGGTCCTCTGCCCGACTACCGCGGTGTCATGGCTTCTTTCTGGGGCCTGCTCAATGGTGCTTCAGAACTCGGCACTACCCTCCACTATATCGACGACAGCAGCATCGATACCGGGCGCATTATCAGCACCACTCGCCTGCCGGTTGATCGCCAGCGCTCATACCTCTGGCACGTGCTCAATCTCTATACTGACGGCTGTAAAACCATCATCAAAAACATTGAACTGTTGCACTTCGGCGAGCCCGTCAATTGCAAGCCACAACCGCCGGTTGGCACCTATCACACCTTTCCGACCGATGCGGATCTAGGGCGCTTTTTCAAACAAGGCTTGAAGCTGTTTGATAGTGATGTGCAATCTCTACTTTCCTGCCCGTGAGAAACTGGAAAATACTCATGTTTTTAGCTATAAAGTGTTGTATTCGAACCTCAGAACCCTATACTCGCGCCCCAACCACCCCATTTATCCGCGTTAGTCTTTTTTGCCTGGAACCCCTATGCCCGAAACCATCCCAGTGATCACCACATTTCGTGATCTCAACCTGCCCACCGAGCTCCTTAAGGCGTTGGATGAAGTGGGGTATGAAACCCCGTCACCGATCCAGGCAAAGACGATTCCGTTGCTAATGGCCGGCACCGATGTGCTGGGCAATGCACCGACCGGCACGGGAAAAACCGCTGCTTTTGGTTTACCCCTGTTATCCCGCGTTGATGTTACAGACAATCATGTTCAATTGATGGTGCTGACCCCAACCCGCGAACTGGCCATTCAAGTTGCCGAAGCACTTCAACGCTATGCCTCTCATATGAAAGGCTTCCATGTTTTGCCGATCTACGGCGGCCAGGAATATTCCGGCCAGATTCGTCAGTTAAAACGTGGCGTACATGTCATCGTCGGCACACCTGGACGAATAATGGATCATATTCGCAAGCGCACACTCGACCTATCAGGTCTGCGAGCCTTGGTCCTCGATGAAGCGGATGAGATGTTACGCATGGGCTTTCTTGACGATGTCGAGTGGATTCTTGAGCAGATGCCAAAAGAGCGACAAATGGCTTTGTTTTCGGCGACCATGCCCAAAGAAGTTAAACGTATTTCACAGAAATATCTGCGGGATCCCGAGGTCGTCGAAATCAAGTCTCTGACTGCCACCGCCGAAACCATTACCCAGCGCTACTGGTTGGTGAGCAATGCCCATAAGCTGGATGCGCTCACCCGGATTCTTGAAGTTGAGCCATTCGATGCCATGCTAATTTTCGTGCGGACCAAGTTGGCAACCACCGAATTAGCCCAGCGACTCGAGGCCAGAGGCTATTCCGCCTCGGCACTGAACGGCGACATGGTACAGAAATCCCGTGAAGACATGATCAAGCGGCTGAAAAACGGCTCCCTTGATATTCTCGTCGCCACCGATGTAGCCGCCAGAGGCTTAGACGTCGACCGTATCAGTCATGTCGTGAACTACGATATTCCCTACGATACTGAAGCCTATATCCACCGAATCGGTCGAACCGGCCGCGCCGGGCGACGCGGTGAAGCGATTCTATTTGTCGCGCCCCGTGAGACTCGAATGCTGTCGGCTATTGAACGCGCCACTCGACAGAAGATCGAGCAACTGGAACTTCCCAGTACCGAGATGGTGAATAACAAGCGCATCGCGGCTTTTAAGCAAACCATCACTGATACCCTCGGCGCCGGGCAGTTGGACTATTTACGTACCGTCATGGAGCAATATCAGCAGGAACATGATATTCCTGCATTAGAGATTGCCGCTGCATTAGCTAAAATGGCCATCGGCGATCGGGATCTGTTGATCACGGACAAGCCCACTCACACTCGGCCGGAACGAGACGATAAGCCAGACAGTCGAGCGCGACCCAATGACCGACCCGGTCGAACCGCCCGCAGCAGCGAGGCCAGACCACCAAGGCGAGCTCGAGACAGCAAGCCACCTGAAGGCCTGGAGCGCTTCCGCATTGAGGTTGGGCACCAGCATGAAGTTAAACCTGGCAACATCGTTGGCGCCATCGCCAATGAGGCGGGATTGGATGCTGCACACATTGGCCATATCGATATCCATGACGAATTCAGCTATGTGGATCTGCCCTCAGGTATGCCTGCAGATATCTTTCACGATTTGAAAAAAGTGCGGGTTTGCGGTCACGCTATGAAGATTACGCGTACCAATGAAGACAGCACTGCAGCGGTTACCCGCGCCAAACCACGAGTCGAGACTGGCAAGACACCCCGCGCCGAAAAGCCCAGATCCGACAAGCCCCGCGCCGCAAAGCCTGAGCCCGAAGTCATGGCCCCTACTGAGCCAGCAGCGCCGCTAGAGAAGCCGAAGCCAACCAGAGCCAAAAAGATCACAGCGGAAGTCGTCGAGACTCAGGAAGTCAGGCCCGTAAAGGCCAAACATGCCAAACCTGTTCCCACGGAAGGCATGGGCCCTGTCAAAAAGAAGGCCAGGGTTGTCAAAAAGAGCAATGCCGATACTAAAATCAAGGCCGAGAAGAGCAGCAAGCCCTCACGTAAGGCGCGCAAACAAGCTAAAACAAATTAAGACAGCCTGACGGTTTACTGTCTTATTGAAACGGAAGATGAATGATGACTGATAGACTCGCAGGCAAAGTGGCACTGATTACAGGCGGTACCAGTGGCATCGGGGCGGCCACCGCCAAACTATTTGCAGCCGAAGGTGCGCGCGTTGTCATTGTCGGTCGCTCGGAAGAAAAAGGCCAAAAGCTCGCTGACAGCCTGGGTAGTCAAGTGATCTACAGCAAGGCAGATATTACCCAAGAAGCAGATATTGCCGCCGCCATCGCCCTAACGGTGAAGCATTTCGGCAAACTCGACATCCTCTTTAATAACGCTGGTGGACCAGTTGGCGCAGGCTTGCAAGGCGTCACACCGGAACACATTCAGGATGGTGTCAGCCTGCTCTTATCCAGTGTGATTCTTGGCATCAAGCATGCCATTGGCCCAATGACAGCCAATGGCGGCGGCTCGATTATCAACAACTCAAGTATTGCTGGCCTTCGACACCTTCAGGGCGACATTCTCTATTCCGCAATTAAGGCTGCCGTCTCGCACTATACTCGCCTCGCAGGCGTTGAACTGGGCCCCTTAAATATTCGCGTCAACGCCATTTCTCCTGGCGCCATCGCCACCCCGATATTTTATGGTGGCTCGGCCCGAGCCAACACGCTCACCGATGCCGAAAACGAAGCCAAAATGGCCAAGCTCACTGCCAACCTGGCTAAAGCCGTACCATTGCAACAGGCGGGCCTCGCTGTGGATATCGCCGAGGGCGCACTGTACCTCGCCAGCGATGCCAGTCGATTCGTCACCAGCCACGATCTGGTGATTGACGGCGGCCGCACGGCGATGTTTAACGAGCCACGCGGTTAGGCGTTGCCCCAAGCGAGTAAAGGTCCTCTAAACCGGTCGATACCGAGTGCCTCAGACCTGGTTTTTTTCAGACATGGCATTCACTATCAATACTCAGTCAACATTGAGCTAGCAGCCAGCTATGCATAACATTTCACCACCATCCAATATACGCTTGTTTAACGAAGCGTTCAGCTGGCTGGAGTTCCCGCGCCTGTTTCTCCATGCCCCAGATTTACTCACCCAGGTCCGCGGCAAGGGAGAGCGGGTTTTAGTCTTCCCGGGCTTTGGCGCAGGGGATTTTTCCACCCTGGTACTGCGCCAGTATTTGGCTTACCTGGGCTATAACAGTGCTGGTTGGCAACAAGGCATCAATACCGGTGATGTCATGGTGATGATCCGCACCCTTACCGACGCGGTAAGAAAGCAAGTACAGGATACCAACGCCCCCGTCATACTGGTGGGCTGGAGTCTGGGCGGTTATCTTGCCAGAGAGGTGGCCAGGGAATTGCCTGGTCACATCAGCCAGGTCTTGACCCTGGGCAGCCCCATCATCGGTGGGCCTAAATATACCCGCGTCGCTGCACTGTTCAAAGACAACGGCCTCAGCCTGGACATGATTGAGCAGGCTATCGCATCAAGGGATAAGCAATTACTGCAAATGCCCATCACCAATATTTACTCAAAGAACGATGGCGTCGTCGCCTGGGAAGCCTGCATCGATCACAAGTCACCCGACGTCGAGCACTTTGAAGTCCGCAGCAGCCATCTGGGGCTCGGCATTTCAGCCGACGTATTCCGTATCATTGCGCGTCAATTGAGTAAAAACCAATTGCGTCTGACAAATCCTTAAACAGGCTGCTAACAAAATATCTATGCACAATATGACATCCTGTGGAATAAGACGGTAAAGTATTGCTTTTAAAGCCCCAGGTTTACCGTAACGTTGACCCAAGCTTCCCACTAGAACAATCAAGCAGTTCGCAGCAGAGTAAACCTATGACCAATAACGACGTGTTACGCCGAATCCGCTACACATTTAACTTCAACGACAAGACTATGATTCAGCTATTTGCCGAAGCAGGTCACACCGTGACCCGCGAACAGGTCAGTGATTGGCTCAAAAAAGATGATGACCCGGCCTATCAAGACTGCTCCGACGTTGAACTGGCCATATTTCTCAATGGATTAATCAATCTGAAGCGCGGCAAGCGTGAAGGCCCACAACCCGAGCCAGAACAACGCTTGTCGAACAATATTATTTTCATGAAATTAAAAATCGCCTTGAACTTGCAGGCAGATGACATCCTCGAGATTATGAATCGCTCGGACTTCAGACTCAGCAAACATGAACTCAGCGCATTTTTTCGCAAATCGAGTCACAAGCACTTTAGAAAATGCCAGGACCAGGTGTTAAGGCATTTCCTGAAAGGTTTGCAAGCCACTTACCGCCCTGACACCGACAACAGTGACCACCAGGAAAATCAGATCAACGCGCCCACCCCGGATCTAGCATCCGTAGAGACCCACAGCGCAGACACAGAAGCCATGGTTGTCGAGCCGGAAGTCCAATCCGTGTGGCGCCGCAAGAAGCCCTGAGAACCTCACAGGGATTCACATCACGTCCCTAATAATTGTATTTTCTCGAACGCCAACCAAAAGCGACGTAAACAGAACTGGCGGCTATAGGGAGTGACTATTATCGTTACAAACACGGCTAATCAAAGCCAGTTAGCCAACCCTATGTTGAAAAACCACAACTGCGCCCTACGACTAAAAATACCTGTTAGATAATAGCTCCTTCGCGTCTCAAAAGCATCAAACCGCAAACGATGACTCGAATATACATGTTCCTGAAGCAACTTAGTGCAAGGTGTTCGCTTCATTCTTCAAGCAAGCGGCAATGACACGCGGACAATTCTCCACCTCCGACCACTAATTTTAACTACCCGCCTAGTTTTAACCGCTTAGTTTTAACCGCTTGTTGCAGCACGTCTGCTTGGTCAGACTACGCTAATTCATGATCAGACGACGTTGCGAGCAGCCAAGACACAGATAGTGATGGTGATGGTGACGGCGTCAATGATTCAAGCGATGCATTCCCATTAGATGCGAACGAGATAATTAATACCGACTTAGATGGCATAGGCAATAACACAGCCCATGCCTGCCCATTGGATCATACTGAAACCGTGGACGCTGACGGCAATGTTATTAACTTCACAAACTCAACTATGTTTGTATTTAACAATTGCATAGTCGATAGCGCCACGTTTTCGCTTCCACCGTCTCGAACTCCTACGTTGAAGTCAAAGCCCGACGCAAAACCGCGGGAGCCTACGAAGCCATTAAAGTGTAGCTGGATGACCAGTATGATGTTTTTATCTCCGCGCTGATCTTCTAAATGGGGATTCTCAATGGCAAGGAAGGAAAAAACGCGGCGATGTGGACCATCAACCAACCTATTTTTTTGGTCGTCCCAACTTTCAAAAACGCAACATCCGTATATCCGGCAACCCTCATTCTCAGACAAACTTTCCATGCCCCGGCAAGTTGCGGCGGACACCAAACCTTTGCCGTGTTATCGACATTTCAATATTCAGGCGCAGGCAGACGATCATTGGCTGTCAATATCTTGACCTAGGTCAAGTGTTTGCACTTGAATGCGTTGCCACCGAGGTAAATCATCAGGCATATCGTCCGGATATAGCTCCCCGGAGACATTGTTTTGCGGCTAAGACTAACTAGAATAATCAGCGCCACACCGCATAGATCACAGGCTGACCATCGATTTTTTAGCATGTTGCGATCAATTTATTCCATTTGTTATCCCTGTGGGAATGCGCTCAACTATTGTTATAAACTTTTCCACTAATTTGCTCGACACTGTGACAAGTACCTAGACGGATACCTAGACCGGTACCTAAACTGATACATAACCCGATGATTTTTGATTCTTGACCCAAAGGAAGAACCCCATGCCGATACAAATACCGAGGATATCGTTACTGGCGCTACTCGCCTGTCTGATTTTACCGTTTGGTGCCAGCCTTGCTTTGGCTGATAGCAAGCCAAAGACGACCCAATTTTGGTGGCCAGAACTGCTAGATTTGACGCCATTACGTCAGCACGCTGCTGAGTCCAACCCTTTGGGCGAGGAGTTCAATTATGCTGAAGGGTTCAACTCAATTGATCTTAAGGCATTAAAACAGGAAATTGAGACCGTCATGACCACCTCACAACCTTGGTGGCCAGCAGACTATGGTCACTATGGACCCTTCTTCATCCGCATGGCCTGGCACAGCTCAGGCACCTACCGCGTCACGGATGGCCGCGGCGGCGCTGGTGGTGGTCAGCAGCGATTTGAACCTCTTAACAGTTGGCCCGACAACGTGAATCTTGATAAGGCTCGGCGATTACTTTGGCCCATCAAGCAAAAATATGGCAATAACATTTCATGGGCCGACCTGATGGTTCTGGCCGGCAACGTGGCTATGGAATCCATGGGCTTTAAGACCTTTGGCTTTGCGGGTGGTCGTATAGACGACTGGGAACCCGATTTGGTCTATTGGGGTCCTGAAGCTGAGTTCATGGCTGATGAGCGTTACAGCGGTGACAGGCAGCTGGAAAAGCCTCTGGCAGCCGTGCAAATGGGCTTGATTTACGTTAATCCGGAAGGTCCAAATGGTGTACCCGATGCACTTGCCGCGGCCAAAGATATTCGTGAGACCTTCGGTCGCATGGCTATGAACGATGAAGAGACCGTTGCGCTCATCGCTGGCGGCCATACCTTCGGCAAAGCTCATGGCGCCGCCCCACCAACGGGCTGCGTTGGCCCTGAGCCGGCAGCTGCTGGCATCGAAGAGCAAGGCCTCGGCTGGCGGAACACGTGCGGCACAGGTAATGGCGCTGATACTATTTCAAGTGGCCTGGAAGGTGCTTGGACGACAACCCCCACAGCCTGGTCGATGCAGTATCTTGGTAACCTATTCGCCTTCGAGTGGGAGCAAACTCGAAGCCCAGCAGGCGCGATCCAATGGATACCCAAAAATTCCGCTGCATCCAATCTGGTACCTGATGCACACGATGCCACCAAGCGTCACGCTCCGATCATGTTCACGACTGACCTGTCTTTAAAGTTCGATCCAAGCTATGGAGAGATCTCAAAGCGTTTTCTCGCCAACCCAGCGGAATTCGAACTCGCTTTCGCCAAGGCCTGGTTCAAGCTGACTCATCGGGATATGGGACCTAGGGCGCGCTATATTGGCGCAGAGGTACCAGCTGAGGCATTAATATGGCAGGATCCAATCCCCGCGGTTGACCACAAGCTCGTCACCGCACGAGACATTGCCAAACTCAAGTCCCAGATCCTGGCAACAGGCTTGACTAACGCCGAGCTTATTAGAACTGCCTGGGCCTCTGCCTCTAGTTTCCGTGGCACCGATATGCGCGGCGGTGCCAATGGCGCCCGTGTTCGTCTCGCACCACAGAAGGACTGGGCCGCCAACAATCCCGCAGAGCTGGCCAAGGTACTGAAGACCCTCGGTGAGATCCAACAAGGCTTCACTAGCCGCAACAAGCAGATATCTCTTGCCGACCTGATCGTACTGGGGGGCGCTGCAGCCATTGAGCAGGCGGCCAAACAAGCCGGACAAGATGTTAAGGTGCCCTTCATTCCAGGTCGCATGGACGCAACCCAGGCGCAAACCGATGTCACATCATTTGCGGTACTTGAGCCCACCGCTGATGGGTTTCGCAATTACTTTAGCAATGCAGCCCACAGATCCCCTGCTGACATGCTGGTTGATCGAGCCAATATGCTAACCCTCTCGGTGCCTGAAATGACAGTTCTGGTGGGTGGCCTACGAGCCCTGAATGCCAATACTGGTCAATCTGCCGTTGGTGTACTCACAGACCGACCTGGCACACTCAGCAACGACTTTTTCAAGAACCTGCTGGATATGTCAACAACATGGGCTAAATCACCCACATCCGCAGGGATCTACGAAGGTCGGGATCGCACTAGTGGCGAGCTGAAATGGCGAGCCACGCCGGTGGATCTGATCTTCGGCTCAAGTTCCGAACTACGATCTGTCGCCGAAGTGTATGCTGCCGCTGACAGTCAGGAAAAATTTGTTCGCGACTTTGTTACGGCATGGTCCAAAGTGATGACCCTTGATCGCTTTGATCTTCGCCGCTAATCATGTTGAAAAACATGACTGATTAAGCGCGGCTGAGTGGATCGGCGGAAGGGCTTTAAAGCAGCTTCAGGCCTTACCCACAGGACCTCGACAAAAACGGTGACGCCAACAGCGTCGCCGTTTTTTTTTGGCTCTGTGCCACTATCGAGAACGACACTGGCCACTGAAACCAGTCATCTTCTTTGGTAACGATACACGTCAACCCTTGCCATAGAATTTCTCAGCGCCTGATCTAAACAACAATTCAGTCTCTCAATCAAGCCCACCAAGTAGGCAAGCTCAGCAAATCCAGCTGAGCAATTGATGCAGACAAAATTCGACATGGACCGACTATCTCTCTTTATTTTAGATTTGATTGTCACAGATCAATAGAACATCTATCTCAACTTTCTGGCAGCGCGCATGCAGGTAGAATCGCCCTGAGCCCCAAAGCGGGTAACTATTAGAATCAGGAGTCTACGTTGAAAACTCAAAAAGCAGCTAGCCAGAGCCGTTCATATCCTAACGCCCCGATGACCAATCCAGTGGTGAATGCTAACAACCTTAAAAGTCGGAGTATCCTGGCTATCTTAATGGCTGGCAGTTTTTTGGCGCCTGGTGCCTGGGCGGAAAGTGAAGCGTCAGCCGGCGTTGCTGGCATGCCTGCAGCCACTGCAGCGGCCTTGGGTATTGGCGCGGTGATCGCGTTAGGGGCAGTCGTTACCGTCTCGGACAACAAGTCTGCTGTTGCCCCGCCTACGGACACTCCGCCCACCCCATCGACGACCAGCACCACCTCAACGACAGCCACTACAGCCACTACAGCAACTACAGCAACTACAGCGACGACGAGCACGGGGTCGTGATGGATACTTTTGAAGATCAACCCAATCAGTTGGAAGCCAATTCCGAGGGCCATGCCTCTGCTGCCGGTTACATCACCATCAGCCAGTTCGATGGCAGCCTGCAGCGCCTTGTCGGTGAAAACCCTGAAATGGATGGCCGCCTGGTCAGGATGCTAGAACAGGCGAAGGTGTTATCGGAATAGCCTAAGGGGCGCCATCGGCAACCTGAACACCCTACCCTGCCACACTACAAATGCCCAACAGGTGCCAGGCCATAGTAGCCGTTATCTGCCAGAGTCGCGCTTGCGGGAACTGATACGCTGCTTTGGGTTTTATCAATCAGACATGCGCGAGCTTCGGGCTATTGGTTCCTGAAACACATTCAGAATTTTGCAGTTTGTGTCGCCGGTGTGTAGCCACCTAGTGACGTTGAAAAAAATCAGCAGAGGAAACGCGGTAACCCATTGATTTTATTGGAGCGGGCGACGAGATTCGAACTCGCGACAACTAGCTTGGGAAGCTAGTACTCTACCAACTGAGTTACACCCGCGTCCTTTGTGTATTCTATCCTTAGAAGACTGTGGGTGGATAACCTTTTCCCCGATTCGTCCAACTTTTTGGCGCCACGACATCAAGAAAGCACGGTAAACAGTTACGCTTCTTCACGATGCACTGTTGCCACCTCAATTGTCGCGTTCAACCTAGTAGTACGAGCTGCCAAAAATAATCCATCTTTCGTTGTCAGCGCAGAAGGCATGCATGATTGCGATCCAATCAGGTACACTGTCGCCCTAAATAATCTGAGATCCGTGTTCGTGAAAAGATTTATCGTTGTTGCTGTTTTTCTTGTTGCACTACCCGCATATGCCATCGTTGACGTTCATGACGAATACTTCTCGAACTTCGATGTCAGCACTTTTAGCGTCTTCAATTTCAACTTCAAGGGCTCATCTGGCAACAAGGATCAGAGCGCCTTCAAATTGCAAAACCACACAATTCACCGGCAGAAAGACTCAACTTGGCTGTTTGTGGGCTCGATAGATGTGGCCGAAACCAATCAAATTAAGAGCGAGGACAGCACTTTTGCTCACCTGCGTTACACCCATAAACTAAGTGGACCTCACGGCGCAGAGATCTTCAGCCAGTATTCTCAGGATGTATTTAAAAGGCTCGAGCGGCGCGAGGTACTCGGCGCTGGCTATCGTTACGAGTGGATCGAAGGCAAGCAGGACCAACGTGGCGTACTCGGCACGGGGATAATTCGAGAGCACGAACGTTACGTCGATATCGAACAAGCTCAACGCCTGTGGCGTGGCAACTTGTATGTGACGGTGGCCATGCCACTGACTATCGTACCGAATGCCAGCGTAAGTCTTTCAGCCTATGTGCAGCCGGCTTTAAATCATCCTGCCGATATGCGCAGCATCATGTTGCTCATCCTTAAAGCTCGACTCAGCGAGCATCTAGCGGTGCAATTCAGTGCTGACTACAAGTATGATTCACAGCCAGAATTCGGCCTGGAAAGCACTAACGTCGGGTTTTCCTCTGGTATCAGTTACACGATCAAGTAACCTCAATGGCGCAGAACATCTGTTCGTGGCCGCTAACTCTGTGCGCTGGCGTAATATTTCAAGCCGCTGCGGAAAGTGACCATGCTCAGATCTTCGACAGTTGGTTGAACGGCGTGGATACCTTTGGGGTCGGGCCTGTGCGCACCGGTTTCAATGAGATTGAAACCTGAATTAGCCGCGCAGAGAGCAGCGGCCCACTAGACCTTTAACCTTCCAACTGCTGCAGGCCACGCTATCCACTACCGCGGTTATTTGAATCTGTCTGCTTAATAATCGCCAAGACAGTCACGGGGTCTGCGGTTGAGCCTGCAATTGACGTTGAATCTCTAGCAAACGCTGGTTGTTTTGCTGCCGGTATCGATCAAACACAGCAATCGCCTCCTCTAGATCCTTCACCTGCTTACCCAACGCTAAAAGATTAAGGCGAGAACCTTCCAACATCGTGCTTTGGCTCTGAAATTGTCCTCGAATCAGTGCGATGCTAGTGGATTGCTCTTCATTGTCTGCGATCATCTGCGCTGATAATTTTTCGAAGCGTTCAGCAATCTTATTAACACTGCTCACCTGGTTCGCAATTTGCGCATCCAATTTCTTGTCCATCGCCGTCAGCTTGGTCAGCGTTTCCTCAATCGTTTTAATCCGAGGCCGGTTTTGACGATACGCAACCGCCCAAAGCTTATCAATTTCCCCTAGATTAGTGCTCTGCTGCTCCTGCATGACCTGTAGGGTTTTCGAGACATCAGTGCCAGTCGCCGCCAGCCGATCATTCAGGTCACGAATGCTTTTCTGGCCTTCAGCCAACAGCTGATTCGATTGATCTAGTTTCTGCTGAACTTCATATAAAGCAAACCCACCGACACCCATCACTATCGCCATCAGGACCAGCGCAAAGACTAAAATACCGTTGAAGTTACTTTGTTTTGGCGCATCCGAGCGACCGCTACGCCGGTACGATGCAACTTCGTCTTTCGCTGGCGCGATAGCTGGAATCAGATCGAGATCGCTGCGGTTATCTACCATGACGGCGAGTCCTGCAATAGGTTTCAGTAATAAAAAAAGGGCCCCTAAGAAGGAGCCCATGGATCACGCTGTACCGATATGACTAGAGCGCGACTGTTAGGCCATAGAGCACTGCGGTCAAGACAAAACCACTAACAATAACACCACGCACTGTGGTCAATGGACCTTGCTTACCAACTATGCCATTAATCGCCAAGGCGAAGACCACAACCATAATTGCGATTAATGCGTTCGAGCTGGCGGGGTCGGTCAGCATACCGCTTGGCATATGCGCAGATGATCCCATGAAATATAACATTGGCAAGGAGAATAGCGTATTCGTTCGCGATGCCAGCGCGGCTTTTGGTGCTGCAGCTGCGGCCTCTGGAAGCGCTTCACCACCTTGTGCAACCTGGGTTGCTGAAGCAATGACGATCTTTTGATTCGGCCAGATAATCATCCAAACATTCAAAAACATGATGGTACCCAACGTCGCGCCAATACCAATGTCCAACGTCAGCCCCTGGTGCCGGTTGCCCAACAACACAACGCCGGTCAGGAATGTAAACATCGCACCCCATCTAAACCACCAAAGAGCCCGCGGCACCAGCTTTTGAATAGCGCCAGAGCGATGTGCAGCATCTGCTTCTTTGAAATACTCGCCTTGAATAAAATTGAAATAGTACAGCAACCCAATCCAGGTTACGCCAGCCAGGAAATGTCCCCATCTAAACAAATAATCTATTCCGCCCGCGGTAAACAATGTGATGTTGTCCATTGAAGCCCTCTCTAGTTCATTCTTGGGTTGTACCCACTTTTTATTGCAGGATAGGTTGATTTTCTTTTCGTAGCGCGATGATAACATTGATATTTTTGAAACACTATTACCTTTACTAGTCTCGCCTTTATGGCCTGCAATGGCGCGACGCCAGACTCTGTCTAGAGAACCGGTCAAAGACACTCAGCCCAGACTCGACGAGGCTTACACGATATCCCACAAGCAACAGATTTGCTCAGGACCCCGGGTGGTTCGCAAGACCTGCAGACGCATTTACAGTCGTTAGATTGACGTTGATCATGGCAGCATTCGCCAATTAGGCGGAACGTTGAACATTTGAACTGGAATCCAACGTGAACCGATTGAGCCTTAACCACTATCGACTCATGCATCGCCGTCTCTACTTAATCTGCCTGCTTTCGCTCTTTGTCGCTAGTTGTTCAACCCAACCTGCGGGCATCGGTACCCGCGTATTGATCTGTTGCCCAGCGGGGCAGTACCAGACGTTCTCGGTATCCACCAGCGACATGCCGGCTTTTCTCGGTCCCATTATGGTCAGCAATTTCGCCGTGGCCTTCGCAAGTCATGGATTGGATCTCAAAGAGGACGCTGCCGACCTGGCCGTCGTACTTCGGTACGAACAGGAAAACCTTAGCCTCGATGAAACCAGTGACGATTTTGACGAGCGCATTGCCACCGGCAACTCTCTAAGATTCTTAGCCAAAATTGTGATTGAGGTGCGAGAAACCGGCGCAGAGCCAATAATTTGGTCCGGACAACTGCACCGGATCCATGACGTTGGTCCTGGCGAATATATGCATACCGGCAAAGCGTCTGTTGCATTACTAGACGCCTTTACCACCGCGCTAAAAACCTTTCCCCGGAGTTCTGCCAAATGAATACATTCAAGAAGATCCTTTTTTTTGCTGACGGCGCAAAAGGTGAAAAAATCGCCTTACAGCGCGCCGCCGAACTGGCGCTGCACAATAAAGCTTCACTGACAGTTATGGACGTGGTGGCGGAGGTGGATTCCAATGATGTGAGACTCAAGCCGACACTCAAGCGGCTTCAGCAAGCATTGATCAAAGAGCGCAAAACAGCTTTGGAATTACTGGTCAAAGAGCTAACGCCTCAGAGCGGCACACTACCTATCAAAATTTATGTGACCGCCGGTAAAAACTATATTGGCGTAATCCAAACCATCATCCAGAAACGTTTCGATCTGTTAGTAAAATCTGCCAACAAACACAATGCCGTTGCGGCAACCCTGTTCGGTAACACAGACATCAGCCTGCTACGTAAGTGTCCTTGCCCCGTGTGGATTATCAAACCGAGTAGAAAAAAACGTATTGATACCATTCTCGCTGCGGTGGATCTGACTGAAACATCAGAAGCAAAACAATTAGCCGGGCAGATTCTTAATCTTTCTGCTGGTTTGGCCCAACTTGAAAAATCCGACCTGCATGTACTTAACGTCTGGCAGCCTAATTTTGAACCACACGTGCGTACCCTGATTAGCCGTCAGGAATACGCCAATATGATGAAAATGCTCAAGGACAATAGCCGTGCCAGCCTTCGAGCCCTCATTCAGGGCACTCCTGATTTACCGGTTAATGGCGCCATGTCCCAACACCTTGAGAAAGGTCATGCAGAGGTCGTGATCCCCAAATTCGTCAAGGACCATAAGATCGACTTATTGGTCATGGGTACCATGTCGCGTACGGGTATTCCCGGTTTCTTAATCGGCAACACCGCTGAAAAGGTACTCGATACCGTTGACTGTTCAGTGCTCACCCTCAAGCCCAGCGGATTTAAGTCTCCCGTTGCATAAACCACAGCGCTAATAGGCCGGTCAGACTGGCAGCACATCGCTCACACTTTAGCTAGCTGAGTGTCGGGATGATCATGCAAGTCTGTATCCAAACCTCGACCCATGAGATCGATGAAATTGTCCCGAAAGAACTTACCTTGGGTCGCTGCCGACAACCCCTCCAAGGAGTCGTTGAAGCGTTTTAATGGGTTACGACCACCCTCAACGTGGGGGAAGTCTGATGAGAACAGGCACATATCTTCACTGCTATTTTGGATAATCCAGCCAGTGTCTTCGTGTGGGTATGGCGTCACTCGAAATTGGCGCTGGAGGATCTCACTGGGTCGAGACTTGAGCTTCTGCAGCCGCTCTTCGCCCTTGCGAAAGGCATCAAAACCCGCATCCAGAAATCTCATCCAGCTCGGCACCCACGATGCACCAAGCTCTATGGCACCAAACTTCAACTGTGGAAACCGATCACACACCCCGTCAATGACCAGCATGGACATGGTTTGCCAGAGCGCCAAGGGGATTGTCATAAAACTTGCAGCTGTGAAATTTTCATCGCCACCGTGGAAATCCTTAACCCGTGGTAGGCCGTTCTCGAAGTAGGCTGGCGCCATTTTTTCTTCACCTCCAACGTGAAACAGGATCGGCACGCCAGCCTCTTGCGCGAGCGCCCACAGGCTATCGAAACCGATATGACTGGGTGAATGATGCGCGGGGCAACGTGAGGGGATCACCAGCGCCTTACAGCCCAGTTGCAGTGCTTCCCGGGCAACATCTACTGCTGCATTAACATCAACTAGGGGCACATAGCCGGTGGCCAATAAACGTCGGTCGACGGCACAAAAATCCGCCATCATTCGATTGTGAGCCCGCGCTGACGCAATGGCGAGTGCTGGATGATCACCGTGTTCCAACCCATAATTGCTCAGAGCGGTGGTGGTAAACACCAATTGAGAGGTAAAACCAAGCAGATCCAGGGCCTTTGATCGATCCTGATTGCGGAATGAACCCAGCGCCTGATAGTTTTTTCGTAACAGGATATTATCCGCATCGCCTGCCCTGAAATCCGCACTTTGTTGCAGATTCACAGCATCCTGAACCCAGCTCTCGACTTCCGTGCCATGGCGGGTGGCCATTAGAAATTGATCGCGGTATTTGGCCTCTAGATATTCATTTATGGTGCCAGGCAGCTCCATGACATGGGAATCAGCATCATGGACCGTAGCATTCTCAACGTAAGCCATTTTTCCCTACTCCTCATTCAACGCCTGTTTTGAGAAAATCAGCAACGATGACCTGCGCTGACTACCAGAGCTTAATCAATTGAACCAGAATATTCGAGTGGGAAAACACAAGGTGGGTGTGTGCTATCTTGCGGGTCAAAAAACTTGAGGGTCAAAAAAAGCGGCCCCTGCCTAAGCAGGAGCCGAATTTGATCATGCAGCAGCATCAAGCTGAGCAAAGGTTTTGCCTTCAGCTGCCAGCTTTTCCAGCAGTGCCGATGGCTTGAAGACTGAATCACCCGTCTCTTCATAGAAACGTTTGATGTCCGCTAAGACATTCGCCAACCCTTTGGTATCCGCAAACCACATGGGACCACCGATATAGGTCGGAAAACCATAGCCGTTGACGTAAACCGTATCGATATCACTGGCTCGCAAGGCGTGACCTTCTTCCAGCAACTTGGCACCGATATTGATCAATGGGTACATGCAGCGTTTCAGAATCTCTTCATCCGTGAAGTTTTTAGGCGTATAGCCCAGTTCGCTCGCCACCTTTTGGATGACCGCATCCGCTTCGGGATCTGGACGTGGTGTTCTGTCGCCTTCCGCATACTGGTAATAACCTTTACCATTCTTCTGGCCGTAGCGGTCAAGCTCACACAAGGCATCCGGGATGCGGGCGGTAACTTCATTACTACCACCCATCATTTTGCGAGCGCGCCAGCCGAGATCCAGACCCACCATATCGTTCATGGTGAAGGGACCCATGGCCAAACCAAAGTCATAGATCACTTTATCGACCTGAGCGGGTGTTGCGCCTTCAAGAATCATCATACTGGCCTGGCGGGTGTAACCACCGAGCATTCTGTTACCAATGAAACCCGGGCAATTACCGGCAACTACAGACACCTTACCCAGACGCTTACCCAGCGCCATGGCGGTACCCAGCACAGCAGGTGATGAATCCTTACCTCGAACAACCTCAAGCAGGCGCATAACATTAGCTGGACTGAAAAAGTGCATGCCGCAAACATGATCCGGACGAGTCGTCATGGCCGCAATCGCGTCAACGTCCAGACCAGAGGTATTAGTCGCCAGGATAGCACCGGGCTTCATCACTTTGTCGAGCTTGCCGAAGATCTCTTTCTTCAAATCCAGATTTTCATAGACGGCTTCAATCACGATATCGCCATCGCCTAGGTCATCAAAATTTTCGGTCGGCGTAATCAGCGCCATGCGCTTGTCCATATCTGCCTGTGACAGACGCCCCTTGGACACAGTGCGCGCATAGTTGCCCTCGATCACCTTGAGGCCACGCTGCAAATTCGCCGCATCGTTATCATACATTCGCACAGGAATGCCGGCATTGGCGAAACACATGACGATACCGCCACCCATGGTGCCAGCACCAATCACAGAACCCTTATTGATCTCGATCAGCGGCATGTCCTTCCCCAGACCGGGAATCTTATTCGCGGCTCTTTCGGCGAAGAAAATATGAATTAACGCCTCCCGCTGCGGATCTTTCATGCATTCGGCAAAGAACTTGCCCTCGGCAGCCATACCCTCATCGAAGGTCTTGGCATTGACAGCGGCTTCTACGCATTTCACAATTTGTTCTGGTGCGAACTGATTACGATGAGTCTTGTTAAGTTGAGCTCGCGCCTTCTCAAACACCGCAGTATTTCCACGATCCTTGCTGATGACGTCCTCTAAATCTCTGATCTTGCGGGTCGCGCCACCGGCGGCGACTATCTCTTCCGCATAGGCGATACCTGCGTCGACAATGTTTCCTTCGGCCACGCGATCAATGATACCTAGCTTTAATGCCGCAGGCGCCATGATCGGCGCGCCAGAAACAATGGCCTGGATCGCAGCTTCGGCACCAATCAATCGTGGTAAACGCTGAGTACCACCAGCACCCGGCAGCAAGCCCAGCTTGACTTCAGGCAGTCCTAGTGGCGCAGTGGGTGACGCAATTCGATAGTCACAACATAGAGCAACTTCTAATCCGCCGCCAAAGGCTGTGCCATTAATCGCGGCGATAATCGGCTTAGTACTGGTTTCCATCTGGCGCATGGCTTCGCCGAGACTCACACCCTGAGTCGCCGCAGCACCGAATTCACTGATATCGGCGCCGGCAATAAATGCTCTGTGCATACCGGTTATGACAACCGCTTTGATGTCGTCATCAGCGAGGGCTTTAGTCACGCCGTCGGCAAGGCCTTGACGAACCCCAGAGCTCAAGGGGTTAACAGGTGGATTATCAATACTCAGTAACGCGATTTGACCGCGGGTTTCGTAATGGACGCTGCCTTTCATTGCTTCTCCAGCTTATGGTTTAAAATTCGAGTTGAGAGTCTAAACCAAGCGTGCCGACTTTGCATCGCCACTAGGCGCCACAAATGATCACGCATCAACAGGCCTTACTTGCCCGGCCGACATCACCGCCTAACTTGCCCCCCCGTCGACAGCGTCAGTGGCGCATCAATGACAGCCTCAACATCCATCAATTCTGTTACTAAAAGGCAAAAAAAAACCCCGCAATCGCGAGGCTTTTTTATTTGGGAACCAGGCGCGCACCTAGGTGGCGCCTGTAACAGAGCAGTTTTACATCATGCCGCCCATACCACCCATACCACCCATACCACCCATGCCACCCATGTCTGGCATACCACCAGCACCGCCTTCTTCGACGATGTCGCTGATCATGCATTCAGTGGTGATCATCAAACCGGCCACTGACGCGGCTGCTTGAAGCGCTGTACGCGTGACTTTCGCGGGATCTGGCAGACCAAATTTGATCATATCGCCGTATTCACCGCTCGCTGCATTATAGCCTTCAGAACCTTTCAGGCTCTTAACTTTGTCAACCACTACTGACGCTTCCGCACCGGCGTTAGTGACGATCTGACGCATCGGCGCTTCCATGGCACGACGTAGCAGATTGATGCCCACAGTTTGATCTTCATTGTCGCCCTTCATACCTTCCAGAACCTGCATTGCACGAATCAATGCAACACCACCGCCAGGAACGATGCCTTCTTCAACAGCCGCGCGGGTTGAATGCAGAGCATCCTCGACTCGAGCTTTCTTCTCTTTCATTTCGACTTCAGTCGCCGCGCCAACCTTGATCACTGCAACACCGCCGGCCAACTTGGCTACGCGTTCTTGCAACTTCTCACGATCGTAATCAGAAGAAGTGTCTTCGATTTGAGTACGGATCTGGTTAACTCGCGCTTCGATGTCGGCAGAAACGCCAGCGCCATCAACCAACGTGGTGGCTTCTTTTGTCAGGCTGACACGCTTGGCTTGACCAAGGTCATCAATGGTGGCGCTTTCCAGCGACAAACCCACTTCTTCAGAAATCACAGTCCCACCGGTCAAAATAGCGATGTCCTGCAGCATTTCCTTACGACGATCGCCAAAACCTGGTGCCTTGGCAGCAGCCACTTTCACGATACCGCGCATGTTGTTCACAACCAACGTGGCTAATGCTTCGCCTTCAACGTCTTCAGCAATAACCAGTAACGGCTTGCCTGATTTGGCAACGGCTTCCAGAATTGGCAACATGTCACGGATGTTAGAGATTTTCTTATCAAATAACAGGATATAAGGCTCTTCCAGTTCGGCGCTCATGCTTTCCTGATTATTGATGAAGTAGGGCGAAAGGTAGCCACGATCAAACTGCATGCCTTCGACGACGTCTAGCTCGTTTTCCAGGCCGGTGCCTTCTTCAACCGTGATCACGCCTTCCTTACCAACCTTGTCCATAGCTTCAGCAATGATGTCACCGACTTGAGTGTCACTGTTGGCTGAAACGCTACCGACCTGGGCGATGGTCTTGCTATCACTGCAAGGTACGGCCAGCTTCTTGATTTCAGCTACGGCAACTGCCACAGCCTTGTCGATGCCGCGCTTGAGGTCCATTGGGTTCATACCGGCAGCCACTGATTTCAGGCCTTCGTTCAGAATAGCTTGGGCCAGCACTGTCGCTGTGGTTGTTCCGTCACCGGCAACATCAGAAGTCTGAGAAGCAACTTCCTTGACCATCTGGGCGCCCATGTTTTCAAACTTGTCTTTCAACTCAATTTCTTTCGCAACAGAAACACCGTCTTTGGTCACTGTGGGTGCTCCAAAAGACTTGTCGAGAACGACATTTCGGCCTTTGGGACCTAGCGTGACCTTTACAGCGTCGGCCAGCAAGTTCACACCAGCCAGCATGCGTTGACGCGCAGAATCACCGAATTTTACGTCTTTAGCTGTCATATTCTTAATTCCTCAATATCTTGGATGGTTAATGCTGGTCGTCTTACTCGATTACGCCAAACACTTCGCTTTCACTCATGATAAGGAGCTCTTCCCCATCAACTTTCACGGTGCTGCCGGAGTACTGACCGAAGAGAACCTTGTCGCCTGCTTTCAAGTCTACGGGCACGAGACCGCCATCTTCCTTCTTCTTACCTGGACCGACCGCAAGGACTTCGCCCCTGGATGGCTTTTCTGTAGCTGAACCTGGCAACACAATCCCGCCGGCTGATTTGGTTTCTTCTTCCATGCGGCGGACAACCACACGATCTTGCAATGGACGGATATTCATTCATTTCTCCCATTTCTGGATCAAATAGCGCGCGCCGAACCAGCACTGCTATTTGTGGAACAATATAAAAATAACTAAACTATCGCCTTGTACGCACCAGAGCTGATGCCAGGCCTGAACCATTCTGGTCAAACAGCCCTGATCAAACAGACTGTTAGCATGATGGCAAACCCACTATTTCTGTGGCGTGGGGCGATTTATTAGCACTCTCCCTTTTGGAGTGCTAATAATATGGGCGAATTGTTGAGAGTCAACCCGACAGCCCAAATATATTTTCATCTTCCGTCACGCAGAGGTAACTTCAGACTGTGACAAACAAGCAGATGACGCCAACAGCACAGCTTGAAGCACTAGTCTGGCAGCTGGTTGCCAGCATTCCTGCCGGAAGGGTCGCCACCTACGGACAAATCGCTCGCCTTGCCGGGCTGCCTCAACAAGCCCGGCTTGTAGGCCGTATACTCGCTCGACTGCCCGCAGAGACTCGTCTGCCTTGGCATCGAGTGGTGAATAGCCGGGGCGAGATATCCAATCCGAATCCTACCCGCCAATATCAGCACTTAGCCAACGAGGGTGTCGCCGTTGCCAATCATCGAGTGAGTTTGCGGACTTACCAGTGGCAGCCATAGGGGCTGACAGTCCTGCGAATTTACTGAGTGGCCGATGACGCCTTATCGCGCCGAATCAGTAGTATCACCAACAAAATAGCCGGAATTCCGATCACGCTGGCGAAAATGAAAAAGGGCAGGTAACCCCAGCCGTCGACGATAACCCCTGAGAAACCGCTGATAAACTTGCCCGGCAAGGTCATCAGGGAACTGAAAAGTGCATATTGAGTGGCGGTATAGGCCCGGTTAGTCAGACTGGAGAGGTAGGCAATAAATGCCGTGGCAGCAAACCCGCCACTGATATTATCCGCGCTGATCACGATCGCCAAGCCGGTCAAACTGGGCTCAAGCGTCGACAGCAGCGCAAACAACAAATTGGTCACAGCCACGGCCACCGCGCCCATCAGCAGCGGCCGCAATATGCCCCACTTGACCACCAGCACACCACAGAGCGCTGAACCCGCAATGGTCATAAAAAAGCCAAACACCTTGGCCACGTTAGCGATATCCGTTTTGCTGTAGCCCATATCCAGATAAAAGGGATTCGCCATGATCCCCATGGCAATATCACTCAGGCGAAAAACAGCGATAAAGAGCAGAACAACCAGCCCAAAACGTCCGTTGCGTTTAAAAAAATCGACAAAGGGAAAAACCACTGCAGACAAGAACCAGGTCAGGGTGCCCTGGACTCTGAGCGGCAAATACCCGCGTTTCGCCAGATACGCCCTGACGATCTGATCGTCAGCAATCTGCTCTACCATGCCGCTCGCCGCCGGCTCCCGGATGAACAACACTGTGATGATACCAATCAGCATCAACCCAGCCATCACCTGATAAGCCAGAGTCCAGCCCAAATACTCCGCCAGATAAAATGCACCTGCACCGGCCACTAGCAAGGCCACGCGATAGCCGAAAATATATGCCGCCGACATGGCACCCTGATAACGATCAGCCACCGCCTCAATACGATAGGCATCGATGGCAATATCCTGGGTCGCCGACGAAAATGCTACCAGCACGGCAAACACTGACAACAGCAGCAAATCCTGGGCACCGATCATCGACATGCCCAGCAACCCCAGCGCGATACCAACCTGGGCAACCAAAATCCAAGAACGTCGCCGGCCCAAAGCACCGATCACGGGAAGTCGCAGACGATCCACCACCGGCGCCCAAAAAACCTTAATGGAATAGGTAATACCGACCCAGGCAAAAAAGCCAATGGTTGATCGGCTGACCTCCGCCTCTCGCAACCAGGCGCTCAGTGTGGAAAAAACCAGCAGGAACGGCAGGCCGCCAGAAAATCCCAAAAAGGCCATGGCTATCACACGGGGATTGCGATAGATCGAGATCACCTCACGCCAACTAAGCTGCGGATCACCAAAATGGCTTTGTTGAGGGCTCGGTTTATCCACGCCGGAAACTGCGTTCTTGGCTGTCAATTAGGCTCATATGAACTGTCGCTCGGCTACTCTCTGTAATTATCAAATTGCAGCGGCATTTCTAGCTCGTTTTCACGCAATAACGCCATCACCTGTTGCAGATCATCGCGCTTTTTACCAGTCACCCGGACTTTCTCACCCTGAATAGCCGCTTGCACCTTCATTTTTCGATCTTTGATCAACTTGACTATTTTTCGAGCAAGATCGATGTCAATGCCCTGCTTGACCAAGACAACCTGGTGAAGCAACTTGCCTCTAGCCGTCCGGTCCTTGACTTCCAGCACCTTGACATCAACCTTCCGGGCGATCAGCTTGGAGCGGAGTATGTCCAACATCTGCTCTAACTGAATATCAGCCTCGGCAGTCATGGTCACCTCGTTGTCCTTACGCTCAAATCTAGCATTAACACCCTTGAAGTCGAATCGAGTCGAAAGCTCACGATTGGCCTGATCCACCGCGTTATTCACTTCCTGTAAATCCACTTCCGATACAGCGTCAAAAGATGGCATGTCTATTTACCTCCAAGTTATCTACAATGACCGCTCCTACATTCCAGCATATCAGAATAGATTCGAGCGGTCGCAACCATGTTAAAACAACCAGTGGCCATTATCCTCAATCGCGAATCAGACGAGCATCTGTTTGCGGATGCTCTCACTGACTGTAGCGCCAAACAGGTCTACAAGGGCGCAGTAAAGGCACTCCAGGGCCTGGAAGAAAACCCAGCCCACGTCATCATCATCCAAAGCCCCCTCGACGACATGAGCGACATTGAAATCGCGGAGGCTATTCAAGAGATCAATGCGGACCGGCAGCATTTTAGCTATCTCATTATCGTCGGTAAACATCCAAACGCAGCGGTACTGAATGGTCTTGAAGCTTGTGTTGATGCTTTTATCCCGGTTGATGACCAACCAGAACAACTGCGTATGCTGGCCCAGCAAATTAAGGCTGGCGCCAGGGCCGCATCTACAATCAATAATCTGACGACCGAGACACGAGATTTGCAGACCCGTTGTACTGTCTTGGAGCAAAATCAGTTGATTGATCCTCTCACGGGACTGGGCAATCGTCGCCTTGCTGAGCAGACCCTCAGTGATAGCGTTCGACAGATTGAATCCCGGGGTGGCGCGGTCTGCTTTTTGATGGTCAGCGTTGAAAACTACCCGGACGTCATCGCTCAATATGACCAAAAAATGGCCGATCAGTTAATTATTGCCGTATCCAAAAAAATTCAGCAACTCGTCAGACCTATGGATATTGTCACTTATTTCGAGCCAGGTCGATTTGCGCTCGTGCTGATCCAACCGTCTATCGAGCAATGCAGCGCACAGTCCTACCAACGCATTTACGATGGGGTGAACCTGAAAAGTTATAATACGCCCGTGGGTTATTTACCCGCCAACATCGGCATGAGCATTTGTGCCAGCGAGGCCCACTCTGGGCCACCAAACGTTCAGGTTATTATCCGCACCGCTCAACAGAATTTAGACAACGCTTTCGAGTCTGACAAAATACTAGTTAAACACCTGACACCCTAAAGGAGAAAACAACCCATGGGGAAACGCCTCAGCAAAATTTATACGCGCACAGGAGATCTTGGTGAAACAGGACTGGGCGACGGCAATCGAGTTAAAAAGAATGCACCGCGCGTACAAGCGATGGGCAGCGTCGACGAACTTAACAGCATCCTCGGCTTGTTGATTGAAGAGATTATTGACCAACAACATGCGGGGATTCAGCCGATTGGTGAATTTTTGCGTTACAGCCAACACCGAATCTTCGACCTAGGCGGCGAGTTGTCGATTCCAGATTTTCGCATTATCGCAGCCAAGCATGTGACGGACATTGAGATCCGCTTAGACGAACTGAATGCCGACCTCGCACCATTGGAGAATTTCATACTCCCAGGTGGTTCACGCTTGATCGCAACCTTTCATATGGCTCGGAGTATCTGTCGTCGGGCTGAACGCGACATCGTCACGCTCGCGCTTGATACGACCATCAACGAAGAAGGTCTGAAATATCTAAATCGGCTGTCAGACTACCTGTTTGTTGCCGCGCGCTACACGGCAAAAAGCCAAGGTGTCAATGAAGTGCTCTGGCAGAAAGATCTCATCTGAACAGGCTTAAGCCAGGCTGTCAGCATCACCCAGACAGCCTCAATCCTAGAGGATCAGTCGGCGCATATCGCCTAACACCTGGGTCAGATAATGGGTAAATCTGGCCGCTTCAGCGCCATCGATCGCCCGATGATCATACGATAGCGAAAGGGGCAACAGCATCCGCGGCACAAATGCTTGACCGTCCCAAACCGGCTCCATTGATGAACGAGAAACGCCCAAAATCGCCACCTCAGGTGCATTGACGATAGGCGTAAATGCGGTTCCGCCGATACCACCGAGACTGGAGATGGTAAATGTTGCGCCTTGCATGGCATCCAAGGGCAGCTTCTTATCTCGCGCCTGGCCGGCCAGGCGCGCCGACTCTCGCGCCAACTCAACCACCCCCTTCTTGTCCGCATCTACTACAACCGGCACCACCAAGCCATCGGGGGTCTCCACAGCAATACCAATGTTGTAATATTTCTTCAGGGTCAGGTGTTGATAGTCCGGATCGATCGAAGAATTAAACTGCGGGTACTTGATCAGTGCGTGGACACATGCCTTGATCAGAAACGCCAATGGCGTCAGCTTGTCACCGGCTCCGGCTAGCTCCAGGTTTTGCGCTTTACGGAAGACCTCAAGGTCAGTGATATCCGCTGCATCAAACTGGGTGACATGGGCTACATTCAACCAACTGCGATGCAGGTTACGGGCGCTACTCCGTCGGACTCTAGATAAGGGTCGCAGTTCGATCTCACCGAACTTACTAAAATCAATCAGAGGTATCGGAGGTATGCCACTACCAGTGGTCATGATTTCAGATTTAGCTTGAACGCCTGTTCGAGACTGAAGCTGCTCCTTGACGTACGCCTGAACGTCTTCCTTGAGTATTCGACCCTTCTGTCCGGTACCGGTCAATTGGGCCAGGTTCACGCCATATTCTCGGGCCTGTTTTCGAACAGCGGGCCCGGCGTGTATTTTCTCGTCACTCACCGCCTCAGCGGCTGGAACAATAGCGGCGTGCCTGACAAGCTTCTCGCCAGCCGGTTCAGCCGCCTTTTCAACAACCTTTTCAACAACCTTTTCAACAACCTTTTCAACAACTTTGCCAGCGTCAGTGGCAGCACCGACGGGCACTGCCGCCTGCTCGTCACCTGACTGAACTGTGGCGGCAAGCACATGCTGCGTGGTCCGAAGTTTGATCAGGGGGTCACCCTCACTCACCACAGAGCCGTCTACAACCAATATCTCAACCACTTCACCGGCAAAGGGCGACGGAATTTCCATACTGGCCTTATCAGATTCAAGCACGAGAATAGAATCATCCGCGGCAACCACATCCCCTAACTTGACCAGCAACTCAGTCACCGTGACCTCGCCGGCATCACCTACATCAGGCACGACCACTAACTGCTCCAGCGACTCGCCGCTGTCTGGGGTTGTTGCCGGTACTTTAGTTGGTACTTCAGGTGGTACTTCAGGTGGTACTTCAGCTGGAATGTCAGCTGCAATGTCAGCAGTTGTTTCAGCACTCTTGGCCTTTGCTGCTGCCGGTGATGTCACGGGCGCTGGCGGCTCGACCGATAAACTTTTACTGGGCGTTTCGGCCGCAGCCTTCACATTCGTCGCAGCACTTGTCGCTGCACTCGCGTCGACATCGGTAGCCGTTTCAACATCCAGCTCAACGATAAGCGACCCTTCTTCGACTGAGTCACCTTCCTTCACGGCGATGGTGACCACTTTGCCCGCATAGGGTGATGGAATCTCCATACTGGCTTTGTCTGACTCAAGCACCACCAGCGAATCATCTTTACGGACGATATCACCCACTGCCACCAGCACCTCAATGACTTCGACCTCACCGGCCTCCCCTACATCAGGAACTGTCACTTGAATCGTCATGTCTTGGAGTTCCTATGAAACAGCCGGGTTAGGTTTTTCTGGGTTGATATTGAATTTTTTGATGGCATCACTCACGACCGAGGATGGCAGCAAATTTTCATTGACCAGCGCGCTCAAGGCGGCAATTACAACAAAATACCGGTCGACCTCAAAGAAGTGCCGAAGCCGCTCTCGGGAATCGCTCCGCCCAAAACCGTCGGTACCCAGCACCGAATAGTGGGCAGGAACGAACTCACGGATCTGATCGGCGTAACTCTTCACATAATCCGTCGATGCGATAACTGGCCCTTTGGCCCCACCCAAACACTGCTCCACATAACTGATGCGTGGCTGCTCTTCTGGATGCAGCATATTCCAACGCGCCGTTGCCAGGCCTTCGCGTCGCAGCTCATTGAAGCTGGTTGCACTCCAAACATCTGAATCAATATCGAATTCCTGCTTGAGTAGCTCGGCGGCGGCAATGACCTCCCTGAGGATCGTACCTGATCCGAGTAGCTGTACCGCCTTCTTGCTGGTCTTTTTAATATTACCCTGCAGTCGATACAGACCCTTGATAATGCCCTCCTCACATCCTGCGGGCATGGTAGGCTGGGCATAGTTCTCATTCATCACAGTAATGTAATAGTACTTGGCCAATTTTTTAACATACATCTCTTCCAAACCATGCTGAATAATCACGGCCAGCTCATAAGCATAGGTCGGGTCGTACGTGACACAATTAGGTACCGTGCCCGCCAAAATATGACTGTGCCCATCCTGATGCTGCAAACCTTCGCCGTTCAGAGTTGTTCGTCCGGAGGTTGCACCGATCAGAAAACCTCGAGCCTGCAGATCTCCTGCTGCCCAACACAAGTCTCCTACTCGCTGAAAGCCGAACATGGAATAAAAGACATAGAACGGCACCAGCGGACAGTCATTATTAGTATAGGACGTTGCCGCTGCCAACCAGGCAGCGAAGGCGCCGCCTTCATTGATCCCCTCCTCCATCACCTGACCATCTTTCGTCTCACGGTAATACATCACCTGACCGGTGTCAGTGGGCTCATACAATTGGCCCACCGACGAATAGATTCCCAGTTGGCGAAACATCCCTTCCATGCCAAATGTTCGGGCTTCATCAGGCACGATTGGCACAATCCGCTGGCCGATGTGCTTGTCCTTGATCAAACTCGAGAGAATCCGAACAAAGGCCATCGTAGTTGAAATTTCACGCTTGCCGGTACCCTTCGTCACCGCCTCGAGCGAACTCAAACCTGGCACTTCCAATGCTTCGAATTCTGGGTTGCGGCTTGGCAATGAGCCGCCAAGGGCCTCTCGACGACCGCGAAGATAGCGCATCTCAGCGCTGTCAGCAGGTGGTCGATAGTAGGGAACCTTCTCCAACTCAGCATCAGGCAGGGGAATATCAAAGCGATCTCTAAATTTCTTCAGCGCTTCAATATCCAATTTTTTGACTGAATGCGAAATATTTTGCGCTTCACCGGCGAGGCCTAAGCCGTAACCCTTGACGGTCTTGGCAAGAATCACCGTAGGTTGACCCTTGTGTTTGGTAGCAGCCGCGTAAGCCGCGAACACCTTATAGGGATCATGGCCACCACGATTCAGGCGATAGATATCTTCATCGGTCATATCTTCGACCATTTTCAGCAACTCGGGGTATTTACCGAAAAAATGCTCGCGGGTATAAGCACCGTCGTGGCTCTTATAATTTTGGTACTCGCCATCCACAGCCTCGTCCATTCGCTGCTGCAGCAGGCCCGACTTATCTTTTTTCAACAGCGGGTCCCAGAGACGTCCCCACACCACCTTAATAACATTCCAGCCGGCGCCGCGAAAAACCCCCTCGAGCTCTTGAATGATTTTGCCATTGCCGCGCACAGGGCCATCAAGGCGCTGGAGATTGCAATTGATCACAAAAATCAAATTGTCGAGATTTTCCCGGCCCGCCAGCGCAATGGCGCCTTGTGATTCTGGCTCGTCCATCTCACCATCACCAACAAAACACCAGACCTTGCGGTCACCCGCATCAGACAAGCCTCGTTGGCTCAGGTATTTCATAACATGGGCCTGATAGATCGCCTGTAGAGGACCCAAGCCCATGGAAACTGTGGGAAATTGCCAGTACTCCGGCATCAACCAAGGATGCGGGTACGACGACAAGCCATCGCCATCAACTTCCTGGCGAAATTTATCCAGCTGCTCCTCATTCAAGCGACCCTCAAGGTATGACCTGGCATAAATGCCTGGTGCACTGTGACCCTGGATATACAACAGGTCACCCTTGTGGTCTGCATTTCTGGCACGGAAAAAATAGTTAAAACCCACATCGTACAGGGTCGCGCTCGATTGAAAACTGGAGATGTGACCACCTAAAGTGCTATCTCCCAAGTTGGCTCGCATCACCATCGCCATAGCGTTCCAACGAATGAGTGAGCGTATACCCCGCTCCATAAACAAGTCGCCAGGCATGCGCGCTTCATTAGCAACAGGAATGGTGTTGCGATAGGGGGTATTGATGGCGTAGGGCAACTGGCCGCCAGTTTCTGTAATCTTGCTCGACAGGCGCTGCAACAAATACTGGGCACGATCAGCGCCTTGAGTCTCGAGTACCGAGAGAATCGCTTCAACCCATTCCTGAGTTTCTAACGGATCTTCGTCGTTCAATATTGTGTCCGTGGCCATGATTTTCTCCTGACGCTGACACTGATGCCAATCAAGATCAGCTGATTATCAAAACATCTTACAGTTAGTCCAACGCCAACTGAACCACTAATTCCCAACGATACCGTTACAGATCAACTCGACGCCGTCTAACATGCGTAAACTGGGGCGAGAAATGACGTTTGGATCGATGGCAATCAGGCGTGCGTCAACCAACATCGAAGACCAACGACCGACCCAGACACCGTCTCTATCGCCTGGCAAGCGGGTATAGAATATGACGGCAGGATTAGCGCTGAGCACCGACTCTTGGCTCACCAGTGGAACCTGGGTAGAGACTTCAGCAAATATATTCGCGCCCCCGCACAAAGACAACGCCTGACCGATCAGATGAGTACGATTGACCGTATACAGGTTCTCGTCTGAAATTTGAAAGAACACGCGGGCTCTATCTGGCCTTTGGCGCAACCCCGCCAATCGTGTCAAAAACTCATCCGCAAGTTCGCCACCGCGGCGTTCCTGACCAACAAGACGGGCTATCTTGCGCGCCGAGGCAGCAATCGACTCAAGGCTTGGGGCTTCATTAATATAGATCGGATAGCCCAGGCTCCTGAGTTTTTGCAATGCCCGATTAGCACCCCCGGTTTGCCAAGCGATAATAATATCTGGCGCCAGCTCCACTACGGCTTCCACGTTCACAGAAAAGGCATCGCCAATTCTGGGAATCCGCTGGGCCCTGGCAGGAAAATCCGAGTGGCTGACGGTGCCCACAATTAGATCGCCAGCGCCCAACTCAAACAGCATCTCGGTCAGATGCGGCGACAGGCTGACAATTCGTTGAGCCGGGCGCGGCAAATGGACCCAGAGGCCCGTATCATCCTTGACGTTGATCTGCGTCGCAGCCGCAGTGGCGGGCATCCACAATATCAACGCGACGGATAAAAGCAGGCCAAGCCCTGCCGTGCAATATTTTGAGCCGTGAGTTACCAACCGATGATCGCCAAAATAGCGGCCAGACCCAGCCAGCCGAACAGCGTGCGCTCTAATAAGTCGCGAGAGCTTTGCATATCATGCTCGGCAAGCGCCACAAATTCTGGCAGTGTTTGTACCGATTGGTAATCTGCTTCAGCAATAGCCAATCCAAGCAGCGACCTCAACAAGTGAGATTGAGACTGACCCGTGTCGAACAACCCAGCGATCCAGGCTTCAAAGCAGCGACCGAAGTTACCCAGCAACGCAAAAATAAAACCAGTCAGGCGTGCCGGCAACCACTCCATCCAATACATCACCGTTTCAACAAGTTGACGTTGCGGGTCATCACGCTCTAGATTTTTCAGATAGGTACGGCTCAAACCGTAGGCTAATGCACCAGCGGGACCCATCAATAGAAACCAGAAAAGTACGGGATAAATACTCTGAAATACCCCATAGGTGGTCTTGGCTATATAATGATTTTGCGCCACAATCACTTGCGTCATTGGCTCAGCCCGTGACAGTCCATGCAACCACTTAGTTTGATTTGCGACTCGCTGGATGAGGTTGTTGCTGCCAATGGAATAGCCGAGTACCACCAGTGCTAGCAACAACCAAAGGATGTGCCATATCCCCGATGCCAGCATGACGCCAAGGCCGAACACCAAAACAACGGGCAGCCCCACACACAATAGGTACTGGGCATTGGGCGCAAGAGAGCGCGACAAAAACCAATTTTGATAAGCCGCAAAAGGAATTTTATCACGCAGCAGGCGTCTGCCCGGCCAGCTCTTATAGGCCAGCACTACGGTTAAAACCACCAGGAAATTCATACTTGACCTCTACTGTAGAGACTCACTGTAACGCTGATAAAAAGTTAATAGTAATGCGAATATGAAGTGTTATCTAAAAGTGCTCATAAACCTGCTCATACAAGGCCCCATTCAACCGCTAACGAACAGAATCAAAAGCGCTGGGATCCGCCGCTAGCATGGTACGAAATTCAGCCCAGTCGAACTGGGGTCCTGGATCGGTTTTACGGCCCGGCGCAATATCGCTGTGGCCAACAATATGATCCGCGGGAATCTGCCAGGTTGCCAGCAGCAATCGACACACAGCGGCCAGTTGCTGATATTGCTTCAGGTCGTAACCCGAGTGATCAGTGCCTTCCAGTTCGATACCCACCGAAAAATCATTGCAGCCCGGTCTGCCTCGAAAACTCGACTCACCCGCGTGCCAGGCCCGCTCGTGAAAGGGCACAAATTGGATTAACTGGCCGTCTCGACGAATCAACAGATGACTGGAAACACAAATCCCCACCAAATCTGCGAAATCGGGATGGGCGCAAACATCCAACCGATTGAGAAATAAATCCGGCACATAGGCGCTGCCGAAGTGACCGGCGGGCAGACTGATACCGTGCACGACAATCAAGCTGATCTCAGCGCTCGGACGCGTATCGCAATTTGGGCTTGGCTGCGGTTCGGCAGCATCTAGCCAGCCATGATCGATTTCCATAGGCTCTGTTTGCCCTACCTTATAATGGCAAATATTCTAACACAGTCGGGCATCTCACGGGCGCTGAACCCCGGTAATGTGTTAATCTCGCCTGCATTGCTAACACTGACTGATTCGCAGGCAATTGATGGAAACACAAACATTAGGACGTGGCATGATGATCCTGGCCTGCGCCGTCGGTATGGGCTTGCTGACCATGTTTTTTGCCGACGTCGAAGACCGGCAGCGCAACCCGAATCAGCTACCCGTCAGCCACAGCAGCCAAGCCCAGCATCAGGTGGAACTGGCGCGTAATCGTGCTGGCCATTATCTGGTAACGGGCACGATCAATCGCCAGCCAGCAGAGTTTTTACTGGATACCGGTGCCACTGACGTGGTTATCCCTGAGATAATAGCAGGATCATTGAACATCAGCCGCGGCAGACCTATGCGGGCCATGACCGCCAATGGCCCCATCACTGTCTATGAAACCCGACTGGATGAACTGAGCATTGGCGCTATTACGCTGTTTGATGTGCGCGCCAGCATCAATCCGGCCATGCAAGCCTCACAAATTTTGCTGGGCATGAGTGCCCTGAAACAAATCGAATTTATTCAGCGGGGCGATTCCCTGACCCTGACTCAATACCTGGAATAATCATTATGCCAAACCTGGATACCACCAAAGATTTATTCGCCGACCTGGTTGACACCGTCGCCCGCGCACTCGCTGAAGACTGCGGCACCGGCGATATTACCGCAGAATTAATTGATATTGAGACCACCGCCAACGCCGCCGTGATCACCCGCGAGAAGGCTGTAATCTGCGGTCGACCCTGGGTCACGGAAGTATTTCGTCAGCTAGACCCGAGCCTGACCCTGGACTGGCAAGTGGACGATGGCGACCTGGTTGCCCCGAATCAATTACTGTTTACCGTGACAGGTCACGCGCGCCAAATATTAACTGGCGAGCGCACGGCCCTGAACTTCCTGCAGACCCTCTCGGGCACCGCAACCCGAACCCGGCACTACAGCGATCTGATCAAGCACACTCAAACCCGGCTGTTGGATACCCGTAAAACCCTGCCAGGTCTAAGGCTGGCTCAAAAGTATGCGGTAGCCTGCGGTGGTGGATTGAATCATCGGATCGGTTTATTTGACGCATTCCTCATCAAGGAGAATCATATTCAAGCTTGCGGCTCCATCACTCGCGCCATTCAACGGGCACGCCAGCTACACCCGGGATGCAAGGTCGAAGTCGAAGTCGAAAATATGCCGGAATTCCAGGAAGCGCTGATCGCCCAACCCGACTGGATCATGCTGGATAATTTTACCCTGACGGATATGCGCGACGCCGTCAGCCAGGTGCCCGCCACCATCAAACTCGAGGCCTCCGGCGGCATCGAGTCGGAGACGGACTTGGTGGCCATTGCCGAGACCGGGGTCCATTTCGTCTCCATTGGCGCGCTAACCAAACACTGCCAGGCCGTGGATTTATCCATGCGGTTTCGCTGAGCCTAGAAACTCAGCGAAGCACTGGTCACCGCGGTTTTTTCAGCACGTAAGTCCCACATCACTTTATTAATAATCAGCGGGTCCACTGTCGCCACCAATTTTTCCAGCGCCGGCAGGTCATGGCGCGCCTGGGCCCGCTGGATCAACAGAGCGCAGACCCGTTCGCGGTTACTCACAAAGTAGTCTTGCTGCTTATTGACCCATTTCAGCGCATCGCCGGTGAGCACCTTATAGGCCGCTTCTGGCTGGCCATTACGTTCGAGAAAATCGATAAAAGCCAACTGCACGTCCACGGCGATGGGCCACAGGGCCACCGCCATTTCAAAGTGTTGCAAAGGCGTCAGTTCAATTTCTGGTAACGCTAGAAGCTCAGGGTTTTGCTCTAAAAATTCAGCGAACTGGCGCCTGACACCGGAATGATAGGGGTTGATACGCAGTGCCGCCTGGTATTCCAGCGCCGCAGCAACAGCCAGTGAATACCGAACATCCGGGTCTGTCTCATGATCGAAATTCAGCCGATAGAGCCTCGCCATGGCAATGCGTGTGCGAGAGTTGAGGCTTCTTGCCACCCGTAAAAATGCCATGGTTTGATAGTAGGCCGACGGACTGCTGTGAATATCCCGCACCAGGGGGATTGAGCGCTGATAGACGATGTCGAAACCCAGACCGTCCAGCACCGACACAGTGGTCACCAACAGCGCAATAATCAATGCGCTGGCCTTACTGAGCCAGGCAGATTCAAAACGTAATTGGGTTCGATATACTCGCGCCTTAAGCGTGATCAGCCGAGCCAACGCCAGACCCATCAACATCTGCACCTGAATCAGATAAAGCGGAAAGTTCATCAGGCACTGACCCAGCACCGCCCCCATGCCCACCACTAATATCAGCGACTCAAGTTGAGACCTGTCACCCCGCAACACCCGCCAACCTGAATCCAGCAAGTGATAGATTAAATAGCCGGTGAACAGCAGTAGGAAACCCAGCAACAGCGGCCCACCTTCCGCCAAAAACTGCAGATAGTCGTTATGGACAAAGGAGCCGGTTGTTCCACCATCTATTACCTCCATATATTTTGGATAATGCAGATTAAAGGTGCCCGGACCGACGCCGACAATGGGATGCTCGGCGCTGATATCCAGGGCCGCGCGCCACATCGAGAACCTGACGGTGTAGTCACCACGCTCCACATTGATATGAGTTTCCGCCTTAACCGGTATCGCCTCAGTTGCTGACAATCCGGTAAAACAAAGTACTAAAGCAGCATTCAAGACAACCATTGGCAGCCTCAGATCACGAAAGCGCCAGACCAATAAGGCAACCAACAGAAGACCGCTGACAAACACACCAAAACCCATTCGGGACGCGCTGGCAAATACGGCTACGGCAAACACCAGCATCACTACCAAGCTTAACCAGCGCAGACGCGGGACTGTCAGAAAAACCGCGAGCATCATAAAGAAGAACAAATTGTTCAACGCCGCCCAGGCGTTCGGGTCAACAATGGGGCCATTAGCCCGGATACCTGTGACCACGGATTCGACAATCCCCCAGATTGCCGTAAGCAGCCCTGCTACCAGAAAAAAACCAAACACTCGCCGCCAGCCGGCCCCGTCTAGCGCCACCGTCGCGTAGGTCACCACCACCAGAGACACCCACACGCCATACATCAATAAGGAATTCTCCGGCACGATACTCAAGAACACCAGACAACTCTGCCAGGCGAGATATGCCAATAACGCCCAATGAACCCGGGACCAGGCAAAGGCTTCGCCGTTGAGCTTGGGCCAGATCATCACCAAGCCGGTCAGTGTCAGTAACACCAGACAACTCAAGGCCAGCACCGGGTTGCCATCGTAGAGCACCGCCAGCGCGAATATCAGCGCCAGCATGCCGTGGGGTAGTGAAAGGCTTTTTGTCATTGCAGGGCACTCAGGGTTCGATTTGAATAGCTTACAGCGTCAAAAAAATCAGGTTATAATTGCTCGACGCCGGGATAGCTCAGTTGGTAGAGCAGTTGCTTCGTAAGCAATTGGTCGGAGGTTCGAGTCCTCTTTCCGGCACCAACTTCCTATTTTTCGCGAAGCGAAAATAGGAAGGCCGGCAGTGGTTTTGCATCGCAAAACTACGAGAGGCAACCCAAAGACCTGCACAATTGGTCGAAAGCCGATACGTCGAACCGTCGAACCGTTGAACCGTCGATCCCTCCTTCCCGCGCCAACTTCCTATCTTTCGCGGCGCAAAATATATTAACGCCAGCAGTCGTCTTGCCCCGCAAAAAGCGACAGACAACTCAAAGACCCGCACAAGTGGTCGAAAGCCAAGCCGTCGGACCATTGAACTGACCTCCGCCCGCGCCCCATATCCCAAACCATCAACAAACCACCACCGCGCCTGAGCAGTGACCGTAGTTCACGCCTAACCCCTAGAATACGCTAACAACCTCAACTCAAAATGCTCGTGTCACCACCGTATTATCAAAGTCCAGATGCGTAGCCGTCACCGAAAACCCAGCGCCGACGAGCGTCACTTCATACTTGATTCGATCCGTTGCTGATCCCGGTGACCAACCGATATTGGCCTTGAGCCCCGTTGCCGCATCAGGGTCGGCCGGATCATGGTCACCGGCAAAGTAACTACCCGTTTCCAGCTTATAATCTTCCTCAAACAAGCGAATGCTGGTGATATTGTCATTCATCACACTACGCCGAGCCGTATCCACGTAACCGGAATACATTGGTAGGGCAATCACCGCCAGTATCCCAATGATGGCAACCGCGATAATCAATTCAATCAGTGTAAAACCCGCCCGCCGTTGCCTATAACTTGCCCCAAGGTTTATCTGCGCAGATAAGGCGAGTATTTTTTTATCATCGCTCTCAAGATATATAGGCACTGTTTCCATTAAACTCACCTGATTGTCATTACAGCTAAACTGGGCTCGATATCAGTCTTGCTTCTGAACCTACAAAAAACCGACCAAACAAAGTTCGGTCGGTTTTTATATGCAGACTAGACTAAACGCTTCTGCATTTGAGAAAACCGTTAACTAGCCACCCCAGTCACCACTGGAAATGTCTTCGGTCTTTGGCGTCGCAGGAAAATCTGCATAT
>ENA-OWPI01000422-OWPI01000422.1-marine-metagenome-genome-assembly--contig:-NODE-422-length-59339-cov-13.160238_pt1 | contig 59339 bp, 40 predicted proteins | sample MGYA00238138_ERZ651775 | MGnify/ENA primary metagenome ERZ651775 (study PRJEB26906, sample SAMN06265043) | marine metagenome | isolation source: Helgoland LTER site | place: Germany:Helgoland, sampling...
CGCACTTCTTTTGTTGATTCTTCTTCTTCTCTCATCATCATCTCATCAGCTCTGTCCGTGATGATGATTTTGATGAATCGATGACTTTTTATCAGAGACTCTTATTATAAATAAGAGTTGAGCACAGAGAGAGTATTACTCTATTATAGTAAGTGTGTCTTTTCACAAAGAACGAAAGAATCAAAGAATCAAAGATATCTCTCTCTCAGTCTGATGACTCTCTGATGAAATAATGACTCTCTCTTAACAGACTTATATGATACTAAGTTTGTTGTGTGTTTAAACAACTGAATTAATTTCTCCTTTAAAAAAAAAATGCTTCTTTTTTGTGTCAAACACTTGTCTGACAGTCCAAAAATGTTATTCAATCGAACCTTAAATTTCTTCATTATTTTTGCATTCACACCACACGAGTGACAACAACAGAGTCGTCGTCTCTTGTCTTTAGTATTATTATTAAACGACGACACAGTGAAGACGACGACTTTATAATAAAAACAACACGAATAACAACAACGCGACTTTTAAGACGATGGGTGGAGAAGAAAACAAGAGCGATTCAGAAAACGAGGGAGGAGGACGAAAAAGGAAAGTGTTAACGTTCAAACTCGCAAAAGAATCCGAGTTACGAGTGGAGTGTAAATTGAATCGATTTTTCCACGTCGCCGTGTTGCCAAACTCCGGGACGTGCGAGATTTTTGGAAGCGAAATTGGATCGTCGTCGTCTTCTGCGTTATCATCGAGTGGTGGTGTATCATCAAGCGTTGGTGGTACGAATACCACGAAGAAAAAGTTGGGAGGCGGGAAGTGGGCGTTTTTCACGTACTCTGGGTGCACGATTGAACTGGAAGAAACGAATCAGACGAATGCGAATTCGAAGATTCATCTGACGACGAAGAAGACGAGCGGTGAAGGCGCCGGCGGCGAGGATTTTGGTGACGATACGGGAACAAGAAACGAGGATTCAGACGACGATTTAGAAAAGAGTGGAGACGAAGAGGATAAAGATAAAGAAGAAGAACAAGCGATCGAAATAGCGTACGTTTCCGAGGAAACGCCGATGGTGAGTTACTTGAACGTGCACGGCGTATTAGAGGCGAAGCGAAAGAAGGCGAGAGATTGCTCGTCCGCTTTAGTATCGAGCGACGACGCGGTAAACGAGATGGAGAAAGAAGAGGAGGAAGAAGATACAAAGAAGAAGAGGAAGAGAGGAGAAATAGTAGAAGGAGAAGAGCAACAGGAGGAAAAAGAAAACGATGGGGTTCGTCAAAAATCATCCGCGGGTCCGCGAGTGTTAATCGTTGGCCCGGCTGACGTCGGGAAATCTTCCTTGTCGAAAATCCTCATCAATTACGCCGCGCGACAAGCGTGGTCGCCTTTATTCATCGATTTAGATCTAGGCCAAAACGCTATTTCAGTCCCGGGAACGATATCGGCCGCTCCAATCGATCACCCGATAAATCCGTTCGAGGACGGCGCGCACGTGAAATCTGAAATGCCTCTCAGTTACTTTTTTGGCGACGTGACGGTTACGGAAAACTCGAAAGAGCACTATAAATTTCTCGTAGAGAAAATAGCGGAAATGATGGAGGCGAGAAACTCGAAAAACGAACACGCCAGACATTCCGGGTGCATAGTGAACACCATGGGATGGATCGAAGGGTTAGGCTTAGAGTTGATCTTACACGCCGTGAAAAGCTTAGAGATTGATACGGTTTTGTGTTTAGGCCAAGAGCGATTGTTTCAAACGTTATCGAAACAGTTCGCGAAAGACGCCGCTTTGGCGCAGCAGCAACAGCAAAAGAACAAGAAAAACAAGAAGAAAACATCAAGTAGCGATGATGATGGTAAAAAAGTCGAAGCGGCGGTTGAGATTCTCTCTTTGAAGAAATCCGGGGGCGTGGTTGAACGAACGACCGAGTTCAGACGTAAAACTAGAGACGATCGGTTTCGCGAATACTTTTACGGGTTCGATTTTGTCTCGAATCCTCTCTCGCCGGTGGCGCAATCGGCGTTTTTCTCCTCCGTTTCCTTTTATAAAGTTGGCGGGGGCCCGAAAGCCCCAACGTCTGCGTTACCGATCGGTCAAGAAGCGAGCACGGACCCGATGCGAGTCGCTTCTGTGATCCCATCCATGTCTTTAGTCAACGCCATCGTTGCGGTTTCGCACGGTAAAACGCAATCGGATTTGTTAACCTCAAACGTCGCCGGGTTCATTCACATCGTCGAGGTTGATATGCACGCCAAACGTTTCACGTACTTGAGTCCGAACCCGGGGCAGTTGCCGAACACGAACTTGATCGTCGGCAACGTGAAATGGTTCCCGGAGAATTAATAATAAAAATTACTATTAAAAATTACTATCGTCTAAAAGTCATCCTCCTTTCCTTGTCAGCCAGCTTCCTTTTTTCGTCGTCGTCGTCTGAGTCGTCGCGTTGTTGCTACTCTCGTCGGTTCTGCTACTCCTATTATTATTATTATTATCATCAAACGCTGCTTTTTCGACGAAATCCTTATAGTTCTTCTCTCTCACCGTCTCTCTCCATCTCTTCAACTCCTCCAACTCTTCGACCACGTCTTCTAAACTCTCTTTCGTTAACTCCATCAACTTTGTCAGCTGTTGCCTTTCCACGGCGGCTATTTTTTTCTTCTCCCGTTCGCGTTCGTTCGATTTTTCGGCTTCCCAATACACCAACCCTCCGGCGACGGAAAAGAGAAAGATCTCCGACACTAACTCCGCTCCGTTCGTCAAGGCGACGTCGTCCGACAAAGGTTTCACGTATTGGTGGTGCGACGACGAAGACGCTCCGGAAGACGATTTACTCCGACCTCTGGTCACCACAATCTCTAACGGTTTCCCACTTTTTGTATCCATCACCGTCGTCGTCGCTGGTTTTCGTGGTATCGGCGCTTCTAACACGATGTACGAATACATGACGTTGATTTTCTGCGCCAAGGAAATGCACGTCTTTTTCAGCTCTGGTTGACTGACGATGAAGGATTTCAACGATTTCGCCATCGGTTTGGAGACTGTTTTCAGAACCAACGAGAACGCTTTCACGTATAACGCCATTTTCTTGTTGTTAGTATTAGTCTTCTTTTTGCAAACGAAACTACTGTCTTCGTAATGTCTGTGTTATCTGTTTTGGATATAATGGATGAAGTAATTTGAATGACTCAATTCCGCAACGCAATGTATAGAATCGAGGATTTGTTTCGTCGTCGTTTCCTCCTCCTAATCCTCAAGCACGACTCCTCCTACTACTACCAAAACCAGAACCAAAAACGCTCTCTTCTTCGTAAAGACTGAAACTCTTTGAAACTTTTGTTAATAAACACAATAATAATAATAATAATAAAGAGTGATGTGTTTGTTGTTAAAAATTGAGAAACGAACTTGAGTTTTAATGTGGACAAATAAAGGACGAGACTTTTACGATTTTTTGCGCGCGTTAGTAGTGTTTACAAAAAAACTATTCTTATTCAAAGAAGTCTAATTCTCGATGATTCTGAATGGCCTGGCGCGTGGAGCTCTCCGTCTTTGTACGACCAACCAGGTGGGAGAGGAGAGTTATTGTCGAGGAGGTATTTTAAACATTCGGTTTGGTTGTTGTTGTGTGCGTATATTACGGCGTCCTCGTCCCACGGCGCTTTGGCGGTTTCGTGTAAGTACTTCAAACAGTCTAAGTGACCTTTCTCGGCCGCACACTCACACGCCCATGCGTCATATTTATCAAACTTACGCTCAACAAGGTATTCGAATATGTGAAGATGACCATTTAAAGCCGCGCAAATGGCAGTATTCAAATCCCAAGGCGCTTTGACTTCTTCGCGTAAGTATTTGAGTATCTCGAGATGACCGTATCGGGCAGCTTCTGCACACGCACGCACATCGAGAGGACACTCATTTGCAACGCAATACTTTATCATTTCCAGATTACCTTGACCTGCGGCCGCATTAATCGTCTTTCCATTCCACTCACACTTTTTCTCCTCTCGCGCCCACTCGAGCAACTCGAGTTTATTCGTTTTAGCAACTTCCAAGCAGAAAGATCTTTCGGTCCAGTCACTCGGCCACAACGATTTATTCTCCAACGCAACTTCCAAAGTCGATATCGACGACATCTCGTTCACTTTAAACTTCTTCTTCAACTCCCCCTCGCGAGTTGATCTCTTCATCAACTTTCTCGTCTCCGTATTCACCTCGTACAAGAATTTCAAATCATTCGAATCCAATCTCGGAAGGATATGTGTGAAACAAATATCGTCGCACTTCACGACCAAATCCCACAACACATCTCTCTCCCCACTCATCGTCGAACGCCTTTTCTGCGCTCTTTTCCTCCTCCTCGCTTTAGAAGAAGTAAAAAGACATCATCATCATCTCTCTGTCTTCTTTTCTTTTTTAATTAGAGTTGTTGTCAAAGTTGCGTTTGTGCGTGTCTCCTTAAAAACTTTCTCATCAAAGAACAACTTTATACTGAGGAGCAAAAAAGTGCTTTTTCGAGTGCACGATGAAGAACTTTTTTTCCTTTTTTTTCGCCAGACAAAATTTCGTCCTCCTCCTCGGTAAAAAAAATTCGAGGCACGAACACAACACTTTAAAACAACGAACGTCATCAACTCTCAAATTTCATCATCATCATCATGCTTCGAAAAGGTGTGAATAACAGTCGTTCAAAACTCTCATTATCGGTTATGAAAAAAGACAAGAGCAAGAACTCGACGTACATTTTAGTCAACCAGGTACGTTTTCATCTTCGTTTTTGTTGTGTCTTCTTTGTCTTTTTGTCTTCTTTGTCTTCTTCTCGTTTGATGATGATGAGAATTGGAAAGGCAACCACCGGACGCGTCGTTTTGTGTAGTATATAACTCACAACAGTAAATCAACATCGACCAGGTAACGAACGGGGTGTACCTCCAAGAACCAGATTGGGCCGGGAACATCGAACTCGCGGACAGAGTCAACCACGACCACTATCGAACGACCGTGGCGAAAGATGCCGCGAAAGCGTTGCGCATCAAATTAATCAGTCGACAGCCTCGAGAACAGTTTTTAGCGTTGAGCGCGTTGGAATGTTTGATGAAAAACTGCGGACCAGATTTCCACGAGATGATGCTGAGTAAAGGCGTTTTGGAAACGTGCATGGAATTAGGAAGCAACACGACGACGAATCACATCGTGAGGGATAAAGTTCTGCATTTAATTCGAGAGTGGTCTGAACATCTGAACATGCGAGAGTTTAAAGGCGTGTACAGAGAGTTGACGCGATACGGGGTGAGATTTCCGGAGAGAGACGAGTTTGTACATCCAGGAGGGGGTGGTGGAAGAGGAGGAGGAAGAGCGACGAGAGATACTAAATACGACGATATCTCGAACGTGGACGTTACGGGAGACCGGATGATAGGAATGAACGGCGGCGAACCGTTGCATTACCCGGCGGCACCGCCATCGCAACCTTCGCTCGGGATTCCTCGACACTCCCAATCTGTTCCGGTAAAACAAGTTTTAAAGTACGACGCGGCAATGAGCGAGGAGGACAGACGAGCGATTGAGATGGCGCTGAGAGAAGAAGAGGAAGCCGTGGGAGGTGGAGGAGGTATGGCGTACGACGGCGGCCGAGACGGCGCGCTCGGGATGACCAGAGCGCAAAGAAACGAGTTGCCCGGGGGCGGGCACTGGTCTTCCAAGAGATATCAAAGGTCGATTGGAAATCCAAACAAGTACAAGTTAGACGGGATCGGACGAAAACCAGAAGGACTGATGCCGGTGGAAGGCAAGTTTGTGAATAGAACGATTTCTTTGACAAAAGCGCAAGAACACCCAGATAGAATACGAGCGCGCGAGAGAAAAGCGAGCGATGTCGTCGAATCCGCGCAATCTATTTTGTGCGTTTTTGAGGAGACGTTGAGTGCTCCCGATAAAGATGACGACCTGTGTGGAATTCTCGCGGAACAGGCGAAAGAATCGAGTTCATCTTTAGTCGCTTTATTGACGGAAGAAGACGGCGACGTGGATGAAACGCTGACGTCGAAACTGATAGAATTGAGCGAAAAGTTGAACGTCGCGATTCAAAAATACGAGAGAATCGGGAACGATCGCGCGCCGCAAACATCCTCGTCGCCGGCAACAACGACGACGCATCAGCAGCAGCAACAACAACGACAAGTGCAACACGACTTACTCGGGTTATCATCCGATGGAGGAGGTTTTAACGAAACCACGATTTCTTCACCCAACCCGTTCCTTACGAACGCACCGTCGAGTGTTCCGTCTGTTCGATCAGCCGCGACCAGTGATGAAGCGTTCGACGAGATTTTCGGTAACAGTTTTTCGCCGCACTCTCCGCCACAACAATCGAGTCGGCCGATGTCATTACGCGAGCAGTACATGCTTAAACAACAACAACAACAACAACAACAACAACAAAATCAGCAACAACACGCTGCGCAAGGGTCGCCATCGAATAGTGTAATCTCCTCGCAGTTTCTTACGCCCGCGTCCTCCTCTCCGCCCAGCTCAAAAGCATTGAACGGGAGTGCAACTCCTCTAGGATTCGAAGCGAAACGCGAAAAGGAACGCCAAGAGGCGACTTTGCACGACCCCTTTGCATCGCTGGCCATTAATGCAGGGTTAACGCCGAAGAAAGGTGTTACGACGAAAAGCGCTTCTTCGTCTCCTCCGACGAGCTCTTCGGGTCAAAAAAGAGTTGTGAACAGTGAAATGGGAACGCCGCCGCAGAGACCGTCGACGTTACAAAGGTCTCCGACAAATCCATTCGATAACGACTTTAAATACCCAAAGATTTGAAATACTATTAGTAGTTAGAAAGGATATAACCTAATGTTTAGATACAGCTTATAATACACAAACGCATGTCAAAAGTTATTCATCACAACTCACGCGGGGCGAATTCGACTTCCGCGACGCTGAATCCAGCCTCGGCTACCACCGCTTTCAACCGCGCTTCTTGTTCCGCGCCGTCTGGACAGCACGCGACAACAGCCCCACCACTTCCCGTGAACTTTGCTCCCGCGCCGACACTTTGACACAGCTCAATCATTCGAATGTTTTCGTCTCCCAAACCGGCGTCGGTAAACATCTTTCGTCTCGCAGCAAAATTGGCCGAAAGTATGGGTGCTAAACGAATCGCGCACGACTCTTTCCCAGAGCTCATTTGAATAATCTGTAACCCTTCTCGAGCACAATCGGCGGCATTTTGCATGCCTTGAATGATTTCAGCGTCGCCACTGAGCCATCTTTGGCGAACCGGTTGGTGGATCTTTCCCGAATTGGATGGATTTTGACTCCAAACGACAAACAGTTTCGGAATTTTCTCCGCGTCGACGTACTCGTATTCGCCAATTCCCGTTTCCTTCACTTTTTCTGCGTTTCGGAAGTTCATGTGCACGCACCCACCGTACACTTGGATGACTCTGTCCATCAATCCAGCCGCGATGCCAATGTCATTTTCAACTTGCAATGCTAGAAACGCTCGTTCTTCTTTGGAAATTTTGTCACGAACGTCGTATCGGTCTAATAAACAGTTCATGCAGCTGATGATGATTGCTGACGAGCCACTCATCCCGGTCTGTTTCGGAATATTCGAAGAATACGATAAACTGAAACCAACGGATGGGTTTTTGAGTGCAATTTGCTTCTCTTCGCAAAATTTAGCAAAGTTTGCTAACAACGCTTTTATCAATTTCGCGCCTCCGTCGTAGCCGTGCTCGGAGGTGAACTGTTTTAACGCCGATATCGATTCAAAATCGTTCGCGTCGTACGGACCTGGAACGATTTTGATTTCAGAAGATGTTGGTAAAGGTTTCAAAACAGTTTCGGCATAGAAATTCTTAATCGACACCGCGACAACTTCACCGAAATATTGATCCGAGGGGTTCCCGAGGAGGCCTATTCTCGCGTATGTTCTCCGAACGAGAGTTTCGCTGACATTCTCGTTAGCAACGCCCATCGAAGAGAACGTTTCGTCACCTCTGATGGATTCAGCTATAGCATATTTGATCATTTCGATATCTTTAAGACTGTCTTCGATTGCGTCGTCCACAACAACGACTAATGTCAAACGCCCCTCGTCCGAAAAGACGCGAAACGCCGAAACATCCGTAAAGTTCGTCAATTCGAAAACGATTTCTTCAACGCCGGGGACATCATCGTGCAGAAGAAGTTGCTTGTACTCATCTGGCATCGCTTCGCGTGCTCTTGGTCCCACAACTGCGACCACTCCAGAAGCGTTTCTCGCGACAACTTTTCTCCAAAAAGACAAGTCGTCAAGTCCAGTTGTCTCGTCGTTTATAACTTCGATTGGTCGTCGAACCGCCATCTTCGAGAAGGATTGCGTCGTCCTTTCCGCTTTGATTTTTGCATCGTTCTGTAAATGCAGAATACTACTTCGAACAGATGCGGCTCCTCGTTGTCTCAAATCTGCGATAGGTACGATTGAAACGATCGTTCCTTTCGGCAATTTCGTATGCGTTGCATTTCCCACTGGAAGCTCAATCAACGCATCCGCTTCCCGCATGCTCAAAATCCTCGAGCTTATTTGTTTACCAGTAGAGTAAGCTATTGGGAGCAAAGGGTGTTCGCCATCAGAACTCTTCTTCGCTTTCCAGCTCAAAGAAACGCGATGGAATTCTTCTCGCTCGTCATCGAGTTGAATATCATCCCCTAATATTGCAACACTTCTTGGCGGGTAAACGACGTTTTGTCCTTGAAGCACGCGCAACATAGGTTTCACTAATAGCTCAAACGTCACGCAACACGAAACTGGATTTCCCGGCAACGACAAGCACAATAAATCAGGTTTGTTTACTCCTAATATCTTTCGTCTCGAAAGTGTAAAAAATTTCGTAGGCTTCCCAGGTTTCATGGATAAGCTTTGAAAATGGCACGCGACTGCGCTTGCATCGCCTTCGCACATCTTACGCATCATTGCGTCGTAAATATAGTCTCGATCACCTTTAGACGCGCCACCGGTAGTAATCAAAACGTCGCAATCTGACGCCAACGCGCGGCGAATCGTATCCACGACCGCACCTTCCTCGTCTCGTATTATCCTAGTCTTTACATCATCATCATCACCACCGCCACTACCACCATCGTCGTCGTCGAATATGTTCACAATTTCCGCCCCACTCGATCGCAACGCACTCCTCAGCGCGGGTCCATTCACGTCGTACGATGCGGAAGCGTTCGAATCTGGAATAGTGTCTTTCGAAACTTCAACGATTTCGTCTCCGGTACACGCCAACGCTACGCTCGGCATCCTCGAAACCTCAATCTCGCGTATACCACCCGCGGCTAAGATACCCACGTCGTACCATTCTATTCTTTCACCTTTTTTTAGTAAAAGATCTCCTATTCCTACGTCTGATTGCGCTTTTCGTATCCATTTGTGTACTTTATAATCTTTCTCTTGCACGTTCGTGACGAACGAATCGTCGTCGTTCATCGTCACTTTCGTTACATTTTCCTCCGGAACGACACAGTTCGCCCCTTTTGGCAACACCGCGCCCGTGGTGACGTACGCGCACTCCTCGTGCAATAACACCGCGTCTTCATTGTATGCGTTCTCTGCATATTGCGCTCGATTCGTTAACATTTTATTCACCCGGAACTTCTTTTCTGTGTTGTTGTTCTCGTTCGTAATGTTGAAACAAAATCCATCCATTATGGACACGTCTTTCACCGGGTGCGCTCTTTTCGCGCGAACGTCTCTCTCGCTCACTCTTCCGACGCTTTTCTCAATCGGCACTTTAAAATGCGTTCGTCGTTTTCGTTTGGTCGTCGTCGTTGTTAAAGCATCATCATCATTCTCATCATCATCATCATTTTCATCATCATCATCCAATTCCAATCTCCTGATATCAGAAAAAATCTCTTCGCTCGTTCTCACCACTCTCTCGATCGCTTCTCGCATGGAAACCATCGTCAAAGTCGAGTTTTGATGCGTCATCTCTCAACAAAGCAGTGGTTTTGGTGGTAGTAAGGCTGCTGCTTTTTTCTGCTGCTGCTTTGTTTGCGGGTAATAAAAAAAGAGTTCAGAGAGAGAGAGAGAGAGAGAGTTGTTGTTTTCGTGTTGTTTGATTTTTGTTGAAGATTTTTTCTCACGACTTGCACTTTTTTCTCACTTTTTTCACTTTTTTTGGTTGTTGACTCGCCAAACAAAAACACGCACAACAACACACTTAACGAAGAAAACGAGATGATGAAATCGAATACCGATGATGGTGGTGGTGCGGAGGAAAAGATGACGACGACGACGAGAGAAGTGGAGGAGGAGGAAAAGGAGGATCAGAAAGACGAGAAAGAGGAGACAGAGACGACGATGCTCTCGAGAGAGGCAAAAGAGATCGATGTTTTCGTGGAGAAGATTGTAAAAGTCAACGGAGTGTTTTTGAGAGAAATTCAAAAATCATCATCATCCAAAGAAGAAGATTTAGAAGAAGAAGAAGAAGAAGAAGAAGACGCCTTCCAAGCGATCATTAAGAGAGTGAACAAGTACCAGGAGAAGTGCGAGATGTTGGACAGGCACTTGGAGAAGTGGATCGTACCTTTGACGGAGGAAGTTTTAAGGTTTCACGCGGTGAAAATGAGTAATCATGTTTTTGATGATGATGAAACAAAAAACACATCATCGAAAGCCATCTCTGCGTTAGCCATGCACCAAACGTCAAAAGTTTTACACGCGTTTGCTACGGTGCGCGGTGCGAAAACAATCGCTCGATTTTTCCCGCATAGCGCGAGAGATTTGGAACCGGCTATCAAGACGCTGCGAAGGTTCATGCCGAAGCGGGACGGGAGCGCGGCGAAATACGAAGTCGCGGGATTTTGGGATAGATACCAACCAGGGACGAGAGAAACGTTGACGGAAGAAGTCGCGAGCGAGAGTCTGTTTGAGACGAGTTGGGAAACGAGAGCGACGTTGTTATCGTGGATTTCGGTTTTGGTTTTGATGCCGTTTGATATGAAGACATTTGTGAAAACGACGACGACGACTTTTGACAACAGTGCCGAAGGTGGTGTTGGTGGTGGTAGTAGTAGTAATAGTAGTAGTGGTGATGAGAATAAAGCAGGGTTGATAGAAGATTTGTTAGGAATGTGCAGACAGTGCGTGTCGTTTGCCGAGGTGGCCAGAGACCGCGCGGCGATTTGCGTGGCGCGATTATTGACCCGGCCGGATGCGGAATTGAATCTAGGCGAATACCTCGATTGGTCGTCGAGCGAACTTATGAGAGTTTTTGGTAGAAAGAAAGCGGGAGAGGAAGAATCGACAAAAGATAAAATAGCCGAGGCAGTTGCCGCATCGGAGGACTCTTTCGTCGCGGTCGGAGCGACGCGCTCGATGGCGGCGATATTTAAGATTGGTCGTCGAGACGTTTTGAAACCGTTCCGCGAGAGCGCGTTGAAAGCCTCCCAGGCTGTGTTCGATGCCAAAACGCCGTTAGCTTCTTCTTCTTTTGGTTCGCGCACGACAACCTCGAACGCATTGACTCGACAATTGGCGTGCAAACTGAGCGCGCGCGTGGCGCTGACTCTTTTAGCGCCGAAAGTTGTCTCTTGGAGGTATGCGCGAGGAAGTAGAAATTTAGCTGAGAACCTTCTCAACAACGAAAACGCGAACACGAAAGAAGAAGAGAGCGTCGACATTGTCGACGATAACACCGATGACAATGGGTTCGCAGCAGACGATGAAACCGACGAAGCGAGTCTCGACCAGTTGGAAAAAGCTATCGACCTTCTTCTCGAGGCGCTTAAAGACACGGACACTATCGTTCGCTGGTCGGCGGCAAAAGGTATCGGGCGCATTTGCCAACGTCTCCCGAAGCAATTTGCGGATGATGTCGTTGAAAATTTATTATCCTCGTGCTTCAAAGCGACCGAGTCTGAATCCACTTGGCACGGTGCGTGCTTGGCTTTAGCAGAGCTATCCCGAAGAGGCGTCTTGTTAGTGACAAGATTACCGTTTGCCGCTGAGAAAACTGCGGCGGCGTTGTTGTACGACGTTCGAAGAGGTTCACACAGCGTCGGTGCGCACGTGAGGGATGCGGCAGCGTACGTGTGCTGGTCGTTTGCGCGCGCGTACTCAAAGTCAGACTTTCAAGAAGTATTCCTAGGATCTCTAGCGACGCCGTTACTTGTTACGTCGTGTTTTGACCGCGAAGTCAACGTGCGTCGCGCGGCTTCTGCGGCGTTCCAAGAGTGCGTTGGTCGTCTTGGTGGTGGTGGTGGCATTGTGGCAAAACAAGGAGAAGAGGACGTGACAGGCATTGATATCGTGCAAAAGTGTGATTACTTCACGATTGGGTCCGCGAGACGCGCATATTTGGACGTTGGTTTCTTCATCTCTCAATCGTTTCCGGCTTTTCGTCCAGCCATGCTGGCACACATATTGGATGTGAAAATTGAGCACTGGGAGGAGTCCACGAGATGCTTAGCTGTCGAAACGCTCGGTGCGTTGGGTGAAACGGACGTGGAGTGGACGAGTACGGTCGCGCTTCCGAAACTTTTGAGGATGAGCGTCGACATGGATTTACCGAAGCGACACGGAGCGACGCTAGGGGTTGCGCAGCTTTTACTTTCGAAAAGTGTCATCGAGTATTTGCGAAACGAAAATGCGAATAACATTGATACACTGAGAAATGCGTGGAATCTCGTATCTGAAATAGAGGCGAAACGTTTGTATCGAGGCAAAGGCGGTGAGATTATGCGTGGAGCAGTGTGCAACGTTATCGAAAGTTTAGGTCGCGTGGCAACTTTACCATCTTCATCAACTTCGCCATCGGAATTTTTCAAGCCAGGTAAACAGCTCATCGTGCAACTTTGCGAGAGCGCAACGTCAGAATCGTTGCGCCATCCGAAGAAGGAGATTCGCGAGGCGGCGGCAAAAGCTTTGGTCTCCATCGCCTCGTCGAGCGCGCTTCGCGTCGACGGAAACGAAAGCATCGTTGAAGCTACATTGGCTGAACAATACTTAGTTACCGACCGATTACGTATCGTGCAACAAACTATGGACGAATCGAGCTCCTTTTCTAGACGTGGGAGTGCGTATGCTTTGGGTATCGTTCCGGACGTGTTCATCAACTCCTCCAATTGGAGAGCTATTCTTACCAGCTTACTCGAGGCGACGGTTCCGGAAGATAACCCGGAAATGAGGGACGCTGAAACTCGAGTCGACGCCGTGATTGCTTCGCAGAATATTTTGTGCAAGATCAACGCGAAATATTCTGCTTCTTCAGCTTGTGGAGAAAAGGATGATGTTATAAGTATTTCAGATTTGAAAGATGCGGCGGATATGTGTTTAGAGGCGTTTTTGAAAGGCGTGGAAGATTATTCCGTCGATAAGCGAGGCGATGTTGGAAGTTGGGTTCGCGAAGCGTCTATGCGTGCATTTTCTGAAGTCCTGAGATGTTTTCAAACAATATCCAAATGTTCTGATGATAGCGATGGCGTTGTCGTGGATGAGTACGAGACAAAGTGCACGACTATCTTAGGCGTCTTGTTGAAGCAGTGCGGGGAGAAAATTGACAGAACTCGAACCGTTGCGTTTGAGAGCTTGTTCGCGCTATTACGAGGTACTGGTGGTGGTGGTGGTGGTGGTGATGATGATGACGATAGTCACGTGTTCGTTTCAAACGCAAAAGATTTCGAATCAATTCAAGCGTGTGTTCCGGTAGACGCGAAGGATGTTTCATCCGAAGCTGGATTACAGCGCGTCTTTTCGCATTGTCTCACGAAGGCGGTTCTAGTAGCGCCATACGCCGATTACGCGTTGAGTGGTTGGGTCGCGTCTACAGGAGCGGTGACGGAGAGTTTAGCTAAAGCTGCTAGCACTGCTTTACTTTCGGTGCTCTCGAAGGAAGATGAAAGAGTTGATTTGAAAGAGAAAGTTGCCACACACTTGATCGAGACCTTTGACGCGTATTCAAAAATCGATCGAGTGACTGTCCCGGCGATTCGATGCGTCGACGTGCTCTTTACCGGCGGTGCTTTTGATTCCTTCAGTTTGACCATAAAGACTCCGGATGGAGCATCAAAAGACTACAAGACTGCATTGTCGGACAGAATACGCTTCGAGTGCGCTGGAACGCGAGACGTGTCCAAGTATATATTGGCCGCCAACGCTCTTTCGCACGTGGCCTCTTGTACGGATAGCGTTGAGGCGAAAGAGAGCGCGCGCCTGGGTTTACTCGCGATGATGCGTAACAAGTTCCCGCGCGTTCGTCAGATTGCGTCGGAGGTTTTGCACATGGCGCTTAGCTCGGAAGATGACGTGGATGCAAACACGGAAGAAGTCATGGGAATGTTAACGGCGAGATTCTGGGAAGCGACGATGAACGCGGAGATGAAAGAGGCCATTCACGTGATTTATGCGAAACTTGGTTTGGAGATTCCCAAGCAAACAACGGGGAAGAAAGACGCTTTAAAAACGATAACTGAAGAAAATATCGTTCCTGGCGTGTTGGCATCATCGAAAGTGCCAACGACTCACGCGAAGAAAATTGGCGATACCGCGGACGAAAACTCCTCCTACCAATCGCTCGTCGAGTTTTCCGGTCGTTAGAATCAATTTGTCTAATATTAAACAATGCGCGCTACGGGTATTTTACTATTCTCGCTCTCTACTCATCATCGTCTTCCTCTAATTCATCCTCGTCGTCCTCGCCCTCGTTCTCATCCACCGGTCCGAGCGCATCTAACTCTCCAATCGAACACCTAACGATCATCGGCGCGAACTTCCCTTCCCTTTGCCCTCCATCCTCTAACTTTCTCTTCTGTAGTTCTTGCTTCGTCTTTGGTTCTTCCGGATACGTCACTTGCGTCACGCGCACTCGAATCTGTTGCCCGGGTTCTATAAATTTCTTCACCATCAACCCTATTTCTTCTCTATTTCCCTCGTTATTTGACTCTGCGAGAAACTCTACACTCTCTTCTTCGATGTACCAAATCTTCTCTTTATCGTCCCACTTTGTTTTCTCTAAATCCATCCCACTCTTGTTCGGTAAAACTATCAAATCGTCGAAAAATCCCAACGACACGCGAATACCGTTCTCATCCGTCAACGAATACACTTTTCCGACTAAAATCTCATTCACGAACGGGCTAAACACCACCATCCGAAACTCCACCTCGTAATGCGCCGCCCCATCGCCGGCGTATATTATCCCTCCTTTAATAGAATTCACTTCGTATAAAGTCACGACGAGGCCTAAATCCGTGATGACTTTGTCCACGTACAACTCTTCCAACTCCGCGACGATGGCCGTGAGCGGTTCTTTGTCCAAGTGTTGCGGTTTAATCGTCACCGCGGAGTCTTTCAATCGCGCTATTTGAAACATCTTTTTTGTTATTATTATTATCTATTGTTATTCGTATTACTATGTTCTCGTTGTTGTTGTTGTTGTTGTTGTGAAGTTGGCGGCTCTGTTGACATTTTTGGACAAATCGATTTGTCTTATTTGAAAAACAAACAACCAAAACCAAAAAAAACGAGCAAAAAAGCAACATAAACATAAAACACCCCTAATTGAGCGCAGATACAAATACATTACACACATCAAGCAAGCAAGCAAGCAAGAAAGATTCCGTCTCCAAAAAGCCACTCGCGAGGAAGAGCAATAATGAGCGTCTCTCGGGGAAGAGACCCGGAATCTTTAGAGAGAGAAAACGATAGAAGCTTAGAGACGATGGGAGACCGAGTGTCGATGTTGAAAAACATCACCATGGACATTCACAAAGAAGCGGATTCGCACCACCGGATTTTAGACGGCATGAGAGACGACATGAGCGGTTTCCAAGGGGTGCTGACGCAAACGGTCCAGCATTTTTCAAAGGTTTTAGAGACGAAGAATGGGAGGTACTTCTGCTACTTGTTCGGGTTCTTCATCGGGATGTGGTTCTTGAGCAAGATTATTTTTGCATAAATTTAGAGAGAGAAAGAGACGCGAGAGACGCGAGGAGACGCGAGACGAGGATACAACAGAAAAAGAAAAGCGCGACGACGCGATGTAGTGTTAACATAATAAGAAGAGCTATTTATTCGCTAGTAATACAACAAACATAAAAAATACTATATATTTCTGTTCATAGGTTTCTTGTTTCCGGTGTTGGAAATGCAAGTCTAGTCTTTGATGAGGACGATGACGGCACCGAAGTCATCCGATAAACGTATTGGAGTACAGCGCACGGTGATTATATCTTGTTGTTGTTGTCGTCGTTGCTGTTCAACCGCAGAAGAAGAAGAAGATGCGAGTCTTTTCAATACCGACTTCTTTTCTGGACTGGTTGGTTGTGGCATCGAAGCGGTTTTGTCATAGCTGTCGTCTTCGTCCAACGGTATCCAATTCTTTGTCAACTTTTCTGTCCACGGCAGCGGTGGATTGGTTCTCTCAGCAATGCGCGCCGAATCTCTAAGGCGCTTAGCAAACGAGCTGAGAGGGAAGACCATCGTCCCAACGATGCCTCTCGCGAAGCCTTTTTTCGTGCACAGAATGATTCTCGCATCGGTATCGACCGCGAATATCGGTAATCCAGTAGCTTCTAAACCAGCCACCATTAAATTTGCCGAGGCAAAATTCGATAAATTTTTCGATCTGTTCTCAGCCTCTCGTAAAAGGTTCGATAGCGGGTTGATGATAGCAGGAGTACTCGCAGAGGCTGATGGTATAACGTTACTATTGTTCGTGTTGGTGTTGTTTTTCGAGAATTTTTTCGTTTTCGTCGCAACTTGTGTCAGAGGAGCGACGCCGCTTCCACCAGAGTACCTCATAGACGACATTCTTTCGTCAACGTTCGACGCGTCGGATATCTTCTGTTGTTGCTGTTGATGATGCTGTTGATGATGACGTAAAAGCGAATTTCGCGACGAGCTTCGTAATGATCCGTGCACTTCAACCATGGCTTCGGTGAATATCAATTTTAACTCGTCAACCAGTGGTGTCATTTCTTCGTCTTCGTCGACGAATAACAAAGGTGGGAGCTCTATATCGGCACCGTATTCAACCGGAGAACTTGCAACACCGTCGATGATACTTGATTCATCCGTCAGCAACACCGCAATTTTAGGTTGTAACGTAAACGGTACAAGTCTTCGAATCTTTTGTACCAAGTCGCGCAAGGACGTTCCTGATTCAATCGTTCCAACGATGATGACTATGATAGGAATTTTATCTCTCAAGTGACTATCGTCAGAGTCAATTACATTCGTTCCTAACATGTCGTCACTACTGTCCATATTTAATGAGAACTTTTTCAAAACTTCCGTCGAATTCTTCGAGCGCGAGATAAAGAAGTGTTCGTCACCGGCGACGACGGTTTCTACTAGCGCAGCCATTCGAAAGAGGGCAACATCACTCGAAGAAACGAGTAAAATGTTCTTCTTGGGTACAACTACATCGGAGCTCCCAGCGGTAGATTCTCCGCCGCCCGTAGATGATGTGTCGCTGACGCGTGAGTTCCTTACGTTAGTGCCACTATTGCTTGAGATTTTCGGCGAAGGATTTGTACTATTTCGCGACTTTCCAGCAAATCCATCCAGAGAATAATTCAGCGGTGGTGGCGGCGTAGGAGCTGACGAGCGCCTGTGCGACAATGTTTGATCCAAGTCGCCTATATAACTCAAAGGACGATCTATGCGTTCTGTTTCTAAATCCTTAATGCTCAGTCTGAACTTATCTGTCGGGTCGATTACTTTTTGAGCACCTTTAACTGATGCAAACGAACGCATGTTCAAACTAGCGTCGGAGACCTGTACCAAACCAACTGGATCCATGACGCCTCGCAAACTGTAAAGACCAATGTATCTGGAATGCTCGTGCGGGAAGCCCACTTCGGCTGCTTTTTTCCACGTGTTCTTATCGCACAAGGTTTGACCACCGTGTGCGAGACCCGCGACTCGAGCGCTCAAATTTAAAACTTGTCCAAAATATTCCGCTCGTCCGGTTCGTTGACACGGTTTCATAAACGTCGCCTCGCCAGAAACGATGCCCATAGTAACGCGTAAACCTTTGAATGTCACTCTGTGACCGGCGGTCATGTTACACGCTTGCGGCTGTTGAAGCAACTTGTCTTCCCAGGGCACGCGAAGTAAAATCGTTTGAACAACCAAACACCATCGAAAAGCGTCGAAAGGATGATGAAACGCGATGAAAAATTTGCCGTTTTCGCCTCGGCACTCGTACCCACGAAAGGAGAGAAGCGTAGACCGTATCACAGCATCGTGCTGCGCCGTCGCCTTATCTCGCATTTTCACGTCTTCTCTTCCAAGCTCTTCCCATCCGTCGATTCTCGTGAATACGATGGTTAGGTTTTCCGATTCAAAAACGGGAGCTTCAAAAATGGAAGGTTCGAGCTGGCGTACGGTCTTGATCGGCGCGAACAACGTGATCCGTTCCACGAGTTTCTTCGGGATGGCTTGAATAATTTCTTGAGAGATGATCTTGTGGTCATAAGATGTGATCATTCGTCGAAGCGCTTGTAATTTTGCACTCGTGGCTGCTTTGTACTGTTCGTATTCGCTCGAACCATCGGTGGTGTCGGATTCTGAATCCAAGAAAATTGGGTTCTTGAGATTGTCGACGTTTGGGAATAAACTCTCTCTCAAGTTCTGAATGTCATCGCCGCCATCCATCCCACTAGCCGCTCCTCCTCCTCCTCCTGACAAGCGAGTATCGGTTAAGCTTCCGTGTCTGTTCCAATACCCCATATCTAATTGATGTTTTCCCATGTGCATGAGTTGGAGCATTTGGGAAATTTGCAAACTGTCGGGACCAAGCGAAGCTAAAACGTCGCCGGACATTAAAATCTGACCTCCATTTGCCGCGCGACACATCAACCGCGCTAATTCAACCGCTTTCCCTTCATAGACTTGCCTTCTAGTCGTTGGATGAACGTATCTATTCGTGGCTCCGGTATGGATACCCATTCGAACGCGTAAACCGTTGATAATTTCTTCCTCCTCTTCCGTGCGCCCGGAGTGATGTTCTGTTCCTCCGGCTTTGCTACTCTCGTTGCTATTGGCTCTATCGCCGTTCGTCAATTCTTCATCGCTTTTACTTTTGATTATACCCTCTTTATCACTGCCACTTTTCATCGAAACCCCGCGTGCTTCGAGAAGCGCTCGGAGAAATGCGGGAACTCTTCTTGGTCTCGGAATGGTAGTCTGCGATTCGGCGTCGTCTGCTCGATAGATGTGTCTACACGCAAGGAATAACGATCGGTCCCAAACACTCGCCTGTAATCGACTCTGAATATTTGCACATGCTTTTAAGGCATCGCCGGGTGTATGAAACGCCATCGTGAACGAATCACCTTCGGAAAAAACCTCGTATCCGTAAAACTTTTGCATCTCTTGTCTGACAAGCAAATCATGCGCCGCGAGCGCTTTGTTCATTGTCACTGGAGCGATTTCCCACAGTTTCGTAGATGACTGTATATCTGTGACGACTATTGTGCACGCTTCAGACGGTGGTGCGTTTCGTTTTTTGTATCGTTCAAAGAAACCTTTGGCGAAGATCGCATCCTCTCGAAATCGAAACAACCAGAGAAAGATGAGGAGAATGACAAAGAGCGACGTCGTCACGACGACAATCAAAATGTTCTGATCCGACCGATTTACCGGTATCGTTGAGACTAAAATAGGGCTACCATTGCACGTGATGGATCTCAAGGCAGTCAAAATTTCCAAAGAACTCGTAGCATCGAAATTCGGTTCAGCCGTGACGCTCGAAATCATACCAGGGACGTTATCTTCAGTATACACCCATTCCCAGAAGCGCAGCTGTGCGTATACTTTATCGTACGCGCCAGAGCTTCGTAAGCACTGCGCACCATCGTAACTTCTCCTTAAAGTGACTGAAACGGGTACGTATCCAACTTCGTCAATGTTATACTGCAAAATTAAGTTTTGGTTTCTTGTCACGTACGCCGTCTTTAGCAAAAGCGAAGCCGCGTACTCGTTCGCAACAACGAGAGCGCCAACTTCATTCAACGTCGCCGCATTTTTTGTCGGATTACTCGAAAATGCAAAGCCAGGAACGGAAGAGGCAATCGTCTTCTTAATACTTTCAAATGTTTCAAACGCCGTCCAATCGTCTAATCCAACTAAAATAATCGGTTCTGTGACGCCGCTCAACCATGAGTTTATTCTTACGATACTTTCGTCGCCCCAAGTAGTCGCACGACCGGATAATATAGCCGCGGTAGAATAGACATCAAACGATATCGACGTACTCGTTTCGCCTAAAGTTAGAACGCTCGGGTGCACGGTCATTTCTGGTAATATTTTCACGAACGGAAACGAAATGTACTCCGGGAAATCAGAAGGCAACGGCGAGGGGTATATCGGCGCTTCCGCGTTGCTAAATATATTTGAATTAACTGCAGCAGCAGGCTCAGTTATCGAGATCACGTCGCCTTCGACATAATTCAAAGCTAACACGGATGCATGGCTATCATCAAGCGCGGCAAACATGGCGTTTTGAGCGCCGAGTGACTCAATTTCTAAACCCATGCTCGAGTTACTCGCCGAGAGTAAAATCGCCAACGAATCCAACACCGTTGCGACCTCCTGAGGTCCGTAGACTTTGGCAATCGTTACGTTATCTAACGAATTGGTCTCGTTACCATATATACTCACTAATCTATCTCCTTCGCAAAATAAATCTCCTTGCATTCGAGCCAAGACAAAGTTTCTCACCACCGCGGGAACTTGGACTAAAGAATTGGTCTCCATGACAGTTTTCGCCAACGGCGAAGTTAAAAACCACGACCAAAAATCCAACGTTTCTCTCATGTTATCACACGTTGCACCAACTCTGAGACGATCTAAAGCCATATTTGCGGTCGAATTCACCCCTTTTCTGAGAATCAGATACGAATACGTCGCAATCGGCCACGCTCCTGGGTCGTCCGCGCCCATCAAATCCGCGGTGAGTCTCGTCGATTCGTCCTCGTTATTCCCAAACTGTAACCCTCTTTGCAAAATAGCTAACGTGATTGAATTGGAATCCGGGCGTACCGGATTGTTGTGTTGTGTGTGTATGCTCGCGGTACTTTCCAAAAGTCCAATCGTACTCAACTGTAAATTTATCGCATCAGACAACACCACGTACCCGATAGAATACTCTTTCCCTTTTACAAAACTCGCCAGACCATATCCAGTATCTAGCTCGTTTAAAACGCTACTCGCTATCTGCGCTCCCCATGAAGGTAACTTTGACGCGCCTATGTTATCTTTAAACGTATTGGAAAATTGACTCAAAGCTTTCGTCCACGCTTCCGTCGTCCCTGACGAATCTTTCCTCACCGACACTAATATTTTCTCATCCGGAAGGAGACTCTGAATGCTGAGTGGATTCGCGCTCTTGATTCTTTCGTCGTTCCACTTCGTTATCACCCCGGCGTAAATTAAACTCAAAGCTTCTTTCGTTAATACTAAAGAACTTTTACCCATCACGCTATCGATCATGGGTAAATTATACACCGGCGTCACCGCGCCCGCCACGACGGGATACATCTGCACGTCCGGAAACTCACTGTATTGACTCGCACTGATTAAAGAATCCGAGCACGCAAAGTCCACCTCTAACGGTTCTTCAGTATCTACACACTCTGTGGTTGCGTTCAGGATTCTACAAATCCCTTTCCCCGATCCGACGTCAAGGTACTTCACTCTCACGGACGGTTTTATCAACGAGTACGCTCGGGCGCACGATTTATACGCCACCGCTGGAAACGTCGCGCCCGCTCCGAACAAATCCATCGGGTTTGTGGCAGAATACTTTGGTTCGAGTGCTTCGCTGTTGCTCGAAGAAGAAAAAGTGGTAGTAGTAGTGGTAGCATCACCAACATCATCGGTATCGAGCAGTGCACGCCTCCACCCGTTGTTGAAACTCTCAAAAACGAAACCTCCAACTCCTTCGTCGTCTTCTGATGATGATTTTAACAACAACTTCCTTCCCAGGGAGGGAAAAGGAAAGGAACAAAAGAGAACGACGACGAGAAGGAAAAAACAGGATTTTGTCCTCGTCGTCGTCGTCGTCGTCTTCATCTTTTTCCTTTCTATAGTTTTATCGTCATCTTCTCGCAGTCGTCGGAAGAATACTGAAGTGCGGAAAAGATATCATGAAGATTTTAATTAGGTCTGTGTGTTGCTTACTTTTTTATTCCTTTTTGTTTTGAGGATTTTTCATGATGACAAAATCTCCACACAACGAAAAACGAACTTTTTTGACTGTCGAGTCACAACAACAACAACAACAACAATTCAATTCAATTCAATTCAATTCAATTCTAATGGGGGTCGGTCCGTCCAGTGAGTCGCACAAGGCGCAATACAACGTGGCCGTGTTAGGCGCAGCCGGAGGGATTGGACAAACCTTATCCCTTTTAATGAAACAGAGCAAGTTTATCAAGAGCTTACGTTTGTGTGCGTTTAGTAGAGTATCGCAGATATTTATTTTGTTGATGGTGTTGTCCTTTCCAACGCATCAAAAGATTCCACTCGATGATGATCCAATTTTCACCGTAACTGTTTTTGTTGTCGTCTTTCTCTTTCTCTTCTTCTTCCTCTGTTATGAATGCGTCATCTGACGACGACTTATATGTCTTTATTAAATAATAATGATAAAAAAAACAGACGATATTTCCCCGATGGTTACCGGTGTCGGCGTGGACCTCTCGCACATCTCCACCATCTCGGAAGTGAAAGGTTTCTGTGGGAACGACCAAATCGAAGAGGCGCTGACTGGATGCGACTTGGTGATCATTCCAGCCGGGATCCCGAGGAAACCGGGGATGACCAGGGACGATTTGTTTAAAATCAACGCCGGGATTGTGAGAGATTTAGTCCAGAGCGTTGCTAAATATTGCCCGAATGCGATTTTGAACATCATTTCCAACCCGGTGAACTCCACCGTCCCAATCGCCGCCGAGGTGATGAAGAAGAACGACTGTTACGATCCGAAGAAAATTTTGGGTGTGACGACGTTAGACGTCATGCGAGCGAAAACTTTTGTCGCTGCGTTACGACCAGAAGATATTAAGGACGTGACCATGTGCGATGTGCCCGTTGTCGGTGGACACGCCGGTACGACTATCATTCCTTTGTTGTCCCAAGTCACGCCGAAACTTTCAAAACCTTTCGAAGGAGAGGAGTTGACGGCTTTGGTGACGAGAATTCAAAACGCTGGGACGGAAGTTGTCGATGCAAAAGCAGGCGCGGGTTCTGCGACGTTGAGTATGGCGTTAGCCGCAGAAAATATGGCAACATCTTGTTTGAGAGCGATGAGCGGCGAGAAAGGTATCGTCGAGTGCGCGTACGTCGCCTCGGAAGTTATTCCAGAGTTGGCGTTTTTCGCCTCCAAGTGCGAGTTGGGCGAAAACGGAGTTGAGAAAGTTTTAGGATGCGGCGAGATGGACTCGTACGAGAAAGTTCAAGTGTCAAACGCCGTCGCGGAGTTGAAATCGAGCATTGACAAAGGCGTTGAATTCGCCAACGCTTAAGCCGCTTGAAAAGAAGTAATTTTTCATCGTTTTTTTGATACGAGACCCCCCGGGCGCGTCTCAAGTTTTGTTTTATAAGAGAGAGAAAAGTGTTCTACAATACCCCCTGTGAATGTTACGACGATTACTTCTATACTGCTATTAATACACACATATCTAGTGAGATCATCTTCCCTACGCGCTCAAAGAGGCCGCTAAGCCGGCTTGGAATTTGCTTCCCACAACTCTATCTGTCGAGTTTGCCAAAAGCACGCGACCAAAATTTAGCTCAATGTTCCCTACGGGCAATGGCCACACGATACCAGCGCCACAACTCGCCCTCAAAGAATCTCTAAAGTTGGATGCTTTAAACGTGTGTTTGACTTTCTGTTCGTGTGGAATGAGGCATCCAGCGTTTACGAAAACGTGTCCATGAACGCCGATGTTGCGTAACTTTTCAACTGGGATGTCCATCTTCACCGAGGCTGTTCCGCTGACGATGACGTCCCCCCCTAAGGAATCATACGGTGAACTCGACTGTACCGAACGTGGTGGCGTCAAATTACCGGAAACAGACACTCCCGGCGACGAGGGAGTGCGGCTTGGCGAGGAGAACGTCGAATCTTTCTCGCGGCGCGCGTCGCAAGGTCCGGCGCCGTGCGGTTCAAACATGCGCAAAGAGCCGACGCCACCCATGAAGAATCGATCGGCAATGTTTGATCCGCGAACAACAGAGGAACTAGATGTCGGCGTCGACGTGTAGAATTCTTTTCGTAAAGGTAGCATAACACCCGCGCGCGCGCCAATCTGCCAACTCAAAGAGTGCTTCATTTTTTCTGGCAAGAAATCATTCACACGTTCCGGAAACGCTCTCGTGTATTTCGCGTGACACTCTGATTTCACAAACGCTTCCGTCGTCGAATCAAAAATTGGATTCAATCCTGCTAATTCAGTTCGGACGTTCCACCACCAGTTTCCATTCTTTCCTATTTTTACACCTTCTTCTTCTTCATCATCTTCTGATTCGCCGCCGAGCGTGTGCACGATGGACGATTTCAACGAATGTCCACACATTTTTCTCACTGCTCTCGAGGCAAATCTCGTCGGATCGGTGATTTCTCTCCACACCAAATTATATTCTAACGTCGCCGGTCGTTCCGGTGAGCTCAGATGAAACGATAATCCTCTTCCGGTTTCGTGAAACGACGAGTGTCGCACTGAACAGTTGTGTTGCTGGAAAATCCTCAACGCCGTCGCGATGTCCGATCGTAACACTCTCGGTTGTTCCCAGTGTAAAGCGTAACTCGCTGATTTTTCGTGTCCTCTGATGAGCTCAAAATCAATCCTTTCCGCGCATCCAACCGCATTCTTCAACCCACCGGTTATCTCTACCGTCCCCTCCCCACTTTGCGAAACAAATGTCCCGGCTTTCAACGTCAACGCGTCCTTCTCCGCGACGTCTACGATAATCTTCGCACCATTCGGGACGTAATTCTCCTCGCTACCCGCGTCTAACGTCACGTTTATTCCTTTAAATATGTTATACTTCTCCAGTTCTTCTCTGCCCTTCAATAGTTCGTCTTTAATCTCTTCCAAGTTCCCGCACTTCTCCACGCGTTTCTCGAAACAGTTTTTAATCAACTTTTCTCTGGTCCTTTTGTTCCCTCGGACGACGATTTCGGAAACGAAACACGGGTTGTGTTTCAACTGTTCGTATCTGTTTCGGAAATCCAGCAACGCTTGTCGCATTCGAAGATTGTCATCATTATCATCGTCATCATTTTGTTGTTGTTGTTGTTGCTGTTCTTTCTCGCCTTCTTCTGCTTTCGATGTTGTTGTTTCAACCTCTCCATCGCTTTTTGTCACTTCTTTTGAAGACGACGACGGTGATGATGATGATGCGGCAGCAGACATCTTTTAATTCGAATAATGAAAAATCACGCTCGCACACAAAAGATGATTATGGTACCGTGCGATCGATAGTAGTATTATTCGCGTTGTCGCGTTCGCGCTTTCCTTTTCTTTCTTTCTTTCTTTCTCTCTTCAAGGTTCTCTCGTTTTGACGCGAAACGAGAGTCATTTTCTTTCTTTTGTGTTTTTTCGAAATTTTTGTGTTTTCTCTCATGCATCGCTCCTCATTCCTTTTCACACTCTCTCCATACTACTAAAAAACACGAACAAGAGAGAGTTTAGAGAGAAAAGAGGAAACAACAACAACAACAACATTAACGCGCAAAAGGATGAATTCCACGCCTTTACCACCGTCCTCGCGAGAGTACGTTTTTCTTCTTTTACTTCTTCTTTGTCTTCTTTTCTCAATAAAACGAATCATCGAATTTTTTGAATCGTTCATATCACACTACTCTTTCCAATTGAACGAGACGCGACGCGAATGAATGAATTATGCGAGAGAACTAACTATTATTATTATTATTATTATTATTATTACGAAAAACAACAGAAATATCAACGGCGTTTCGATCGAAGGGGAAGATATCACGCAAACCATTGCGTTCCAAACGCCCGGTGGTGCTAACAAGAATGGTTCTCGAGTGCCTTTGCACTCCGTCGTGGTGCGTGATTTTTCTTTTCTTTTTGAATTTTGAACCAAAATTTCCCCCTTTTTTTTGTTCTGTCCCCTTCTCTTTCTCCACAAAAAACTGAAAACTGACTGACTGACTACCCGCGGTGATATATGAAACATATTTGTGTTTTAAATTTACACACACACACACAATTATACAAACAGAACGAACCGACGCCGATGTTAGTGAAGAATATGAACACGGCGACGAAGAAGCAACCGTCGACGGCCGTGAAGAACTCCTTCGGCGGGTTTGCGTTTAAGAAGAGGAAGACGCAAAACTTTACGAATACTATGAACAACAATAACAACCGACGTCAAACGAGACAAACGACCGGTATGGGTGGTTTCGTGGAAAACCCAGGAATGGATCATCAGTACATGTACGGGAACGTACATAATAATATGGGTGGTATGGAGTACGGTATCAATAACAATAGCATGGTCATGAACAATCGCCACCATCAACAACAACAACTGGCGCAGCCTGTCGGTAACGCGGGGGGCATTCACCAAAAGCTCGGAAACCCGGAACGCTTCCACGAGGCGCTCAGAAATGACGTCACGGAAGATGAGCGCATGTCCGACCTCATCGCCGCAATTACAGATGCTGAAATTAACAAAGCGAGACTGAATTTTGGTTCCAGCGCGGAGCATGTATTTCTGAGCGATATCATCGAGACGGTGATGAAGGAGTTCTGCGTCCAAGTGGAGGAAGCTTTGGTTGATGATAAAATCTTCTTTGACGAAGGACCGCATCAAATTAAACAAAAAATAGAACAGAAGAAAGATAGTTTAAGGAAATTGAGAGAGGAATTATACAACGAATCGAAAAGGTGGGACGATATGATCGAATCGACGTCGAAATCGACCCAAGACGAAGAGGCGAAGGCGTTGTTGCAACAAGAGTTGAAGCGACACGACGAGGTGTTGAAGACGACGCAACACAGAGGTACTTTAGCTTCCTCGTGCTTGGAAACGCACCGAGCGTTGGCGTTGCAAGCCGAAGGTGCGGCTGCAATCGTTCAAGGCGCCGAAGCTTTGTGCGTGAGAGCTGAGAACGCGTGTAAAATCTTTGCGGATGCTCTTGCGAAGAACGATTTCAAGTCCTTACCGAACGTGGACAATCCTCACGGCTTGTTACAGTCTCTCATTGGTGCGTATAAAGAGACAAAGTGAGAAGAAGGACGAGGGGGAGAGAGAGAGAAAGAGAGACTCCTCAATAGTATCATTATTATTATCTATACACATCTGTACTACCACATATCATTCACGTTTATTTGATGAAATACCGTTTGTTTGTTTGTGCTTTGAGTAGTGTGTTTTCCGCTTCTCTCTTCTGTGATAATTTTTTTATTTTTCCATCTCGCAAAAAAAAGATCGAGATCGTCAAAAGAATACAACAACTTTCGCGCGTGAAAACCAAGAAGGGAGATCAAACAACATTCTCGCGACGACGCACTCGTAATCACTAATACTACGACTTTTTATACGACTGATATTTTCGCACGAGAACTCGAGAAGAAAGAAAGACCAATACTACAAAAATAAATGAGCGGAAGCAAATACTCGTTTTCGTTGACGACGTTTTCCCCATCTGGGGAACTCGTCCAAATCAAACACGCTTTAGCGGCAATTACGGCTGGAGCGACGTCGTTAGGGATTAAAGCCACGAATGGAGTGGTTTTAGCCACGGAGAAGAAAATGCCCTCGACTTTAGTGGAAGAAACCAGCATCTCGAAGATTCAATTGTTAACGGACGAGATTGGGATCACGTATTCTGGCATGGGTCCAGATTTTAGAGTCTTGACGCGAATGGCGCGCAAAGACACGCAGGTGTATTATAGAACGTATCAAGAAAGCATCCCGTGTTCACAATTAGTTCGAGAAACAGCAACAACCATGCAAGAGTTCACGCAACAAGGTGGGGTTCGACCGTTTGGTGTGTCATTGTTGATGGCTGGGTACGACGCGAACGGGCCGCAACTGTACCAAGTGGATCCGAGCGGGTCGTATTTTGGATGGAAAGCGTCGGCGATTGGGAAAAACATGATTAACGCGAAAACATTCTTAGAAAAACGGTATAGTGAGGATATGGAGCTGGAAGATGCCATTCATACGGCGATCTTGACGTTAAAAGAAGGCTTCGATGGTCAAATCGCGGCGAACAATATTGAAATCGGCATCGTCGGGGAGGATAGAAAGTTTCGCATTTTGACCACGGCGGAGGTTTCGGACTACTTGAGCGAGGTTGAATAATATATATATACATATACATATTCATTAGCGTGTATTGTTATTTCTTTTACTACTACATATAGACTATTTGCTATAAAAACTATCTATCATCAATCGTCCCATACCGAAGCGTCCTCGAAATTCCACGTGTCTCCTATATCGCCGTTCGTATCGAAAAGGAAGTACGAAATAGCTCTCCGATCGTGGCACCGTTTATTCTCACCGCCTCGGTGAAGTGTGCGGTAATCGTACAACAATATGTCTCCTTTACGGAGTTCGGGGGCGGCGCGCTTTGCTTTTTCCCGCTTCTTCCTCGCTTTCGTTGTTTCGTGCGGCGCGTCGTGATCAAACTTGTGGCTTCCGAAAATAAACTCAGTCGGCCCTTGGATTTTAGGCACGTCGCGCAAAGCCACGAAACAGTTGTACATGCCCTCTTTTCTTCCGTCAGCGTGAAAGTGTTGCTCGGGCGCTTTCGGAAGCGACGTGACGCATCCTCTGTTCACGATTGTAATCTTTTTCCTCTTCTCTTCTCCTGTGACTTTTTCGAATATTCGCTCGCATTTCCGTTCTATGACGTTCGCGAGCGTTTGGAGGCACTCGGCGAACGCCTTCCCGCTTTCTGGCAAATTTTTTGCCTCATCGTCGACGGGCGAAATCTTTGTCGCTTGGAAGTCATATCTTTTCCCATTCATCGCCCGGGAACATATTTCTTTGAAGCGAAAGATATCCGTGTCGTATTTGATTCCGTGATGACTTTCACACCTTTCGAGCAAGTCGTTTAAATAGCTTTCGCAGTGCGAATGAACTTTCTCGAGTACTTCCGCTTGTGTTTGCGTAAAATGTTCGTCTCGGAAAACGCAGAATCCGTTTCGAAGGAGCGACTTTGAGGAGCTTTCAACCGTCGCGCAGAGAAACGGCACGTCTTCCGTTCCGTTTCGGTCGGCGCTCATTTCGTCATCTGAAGAAGACGTTAGCACATCGTACGCTCGCTGCTTTTTCATTCCTCCAACGTTATCGTCGATGTCCAAATCGTCCAGGAAGCCGGCTAACGCTTCTTCTTCTTCTTCTACTTCTTCTTCATTACTTTCTCCTTTCGATCCTATTTTCTTGAATCTCGCGCGAATCATTCGGTACCCTTTACCATCTTCCAACAACTCTTCGTCGTGTTTGTGATTCGAACGTATCTCCTCCACCTGTTCTCGATTACTTTTTGGCAACAACCCTACTTCGTCAAAATACACCTCCATCCCGCGCTTGGCGAGTTCGAGAAGAAAGGTTTCGAAATACTCTCGCTTCCTCACGCCACAAACGCACAAAAATGTCCCATTCTCTTTACATAAATGATACTCGACGCAATTTGCCAACTGCTTTGGCTGTTCTTCTAAATAGACGACGTCCACCGCGACAATCACAGGGAACGCGTTTCTTTTTTCGAAGTAGGTGTTTCTATCGCCCCAATCTATGATTCGAGAGACCACATCAAATTCTTTGTTCAACATCGCGTTCGTTACGCACAAATTCACCGATTTGATGTCCACATCAGAACACACGACCGAAGACGCGTTTAATTTCGCGCATATCAATCCATTCACGCCCGTCCCAGCGCCGAGCTCGAGGACTTTTTTATTCTCGATTTCATCCAACAACACGTTCTCGCCAAAGATAAAACTCGCCGACCAGACGCGCAAGCCTGTTCGCAAAGGCACGTTATCGCAATCTCGCTCTTCTCTTACGTTTACTTTAATGCTATTTTCTTCTGAGACCGACGATGTTCGATCAATCTCCAAGCGAGTGATGAGTTCGAGAACCATATCATCAACAACTTTAAAAGTCGTTAGAATAAAACCATCATCATTCGTCGAAGAGCAAAAATGATGCAAAAATCTTCATTTCCTCACACTTCACATCACAATAAAAGAAGAACACATATTAATATCATACTAACGAATACTACTACTACTACTACCACCACCACCACCACTAATAATAATAATAATAATAATAATAATAAAAATGTTTGGTCAGATTGTCATCGGCCCTCCTGGGTGTGGTAAAACCACCTACTGCGCAGGAATGTCGCAATACTTTACCTTATTGGGAAGACCGCATAAAATAATAAATCTCGACCCAGGGAACGACATTCACGACAACGAAAATTACGAATGCGCGGTGGATATTAGCGATTTAGTGTGCTTGGAAAACGTGCAAGAGGAGTTGAATCTAGGGCCGAATGGAGCGATGATGTACTGTTTGGAGTATTTAGAAGCTAATTTGGATTGGTTGAAGGAGAAATTAGAACCGTTCGAGAAGGAGTGTTTTTTAATATTCGATTTACCTGGACAGGTGGAGTTGTTCAACTTGCACGAGTCTCTGAAGAATATCATCGGCGTCATGCAAAACGAGTGGCACTATCGAGTGGTGACGGTGCATTTAGTGGATGGGCATTTATGCGCGGATCCGTGGAAATATGTTGCCGCGTTGATGTTATCGTTATCGACCATGTTACATTTAGAAACGCCGCACGTGAACGTTTTGTCCAAAGTGGATTTGATGGACAAATACGGCGAATTGGCGTTTAATTTAGAATTTTACACCGAGGTGCAGGATTTGAGTTATTTAGCTGAGTATTTAAACAGCGATCCAAAGTTTAAAGAGTACAACAAGTTAACGAACAGCATCATGGAGATTATTGAAGATTTCGGTTTAGTCAGGTTTACCGCGATGTCCATCGAGGATTTCGATTCAGTCAACCGAGTGTGTCAGTTGTGCGATAAAAGCATCGGGTATAGTCCAGAGTTCCATAAGAATTTAAAAACGCAACAAGAGAGAGGCAGTTCGAGTAGTAGTAGCGCGCACCCCGCGGTCGGTCCCGCGTCGTATTTCAAAAGTGGAGTCATTCCCGAACGCGATTGGGATCCGAGGAGGGCGTATTCGAAAATGCCGGCGGAACCGATATCGGCGTCGAATTTAGACATCACCGAACGGTTTTTCAATTCTGTTAAAATAAGCGAAGATGACGACGATGGTGCCGAAGGTGGCACAGGCGAAGGAAAAGAAGAGATTAAGAAGGAAGCAGTCGAGAAATAGATACATAATAGTTTAAACTAAAGTCGTCGTAGCATCACCTAGGTAGAGTACGAGTAGTTCAAATAGATTACTTCTTCAAGTGAACTTGGCCCCAAGCCGGCCATCGCACGCCTTTGACGTCTTTCGCGTAGATTTCACGCCCGCGAAGAAACGTCGCGTGAATGACGCCGCGTAACTTTTGCCCGTCGTAAGCCGTTTTGTTGTGTTTGTGAAAAATTGGGTTCATTTCGTCGTTCACGACAAACGTTCCGTCCGGATCGAAGACAACAAAATCGGCGTCTTTGCCTGTAGAAATCGAGCCTTTCGATCCCAGGCCCGCAATTCGCGCCGGCGTTGTACTCCATAATTCTGTGTATACGCGGGTAACGAAAAATAACGAGAAAGAGAAAGAACACCAGTCAGACAGGAAAAAAATATATATTTCCTTCTCCGAAAGAAATCACAAAACCAGTATAAAAAAATGTCCCGGAGATTGCTCACAGGTTGAATCCATATTATGTTGGTTAAACCTCCGATATGTCTCCGGACGACCTTAATTTAGCGAGAATATAAATATAAATTGATAGAGCCGATTACTGGTGGGTATCAATCACCGTATCCCTCGTCTCCCGTCCCTTCTCGCAAGATGTAAAAACGAAACGAAAAGAACAAAAAGAAAAACAGAATGCTGAATAAAATTTGTTCTCACCGGCGAATTGACTCAGCGTCATCCCTCTTTCCTTTCCTTTCGTCCAAGTTAACGGTAAACTAAGCTGTAACCCTGAAATACCTCCCCACGCTTTAATAAAGTCTCCAGAGTCTACGTGTTTCAAATCCAACGGCGATGGCGAATGGTCCGAAGAAATCATATCTAACGCTTCGTCTTTCAACAAACCATCCCACAAACGCTGTCGGTTCTCCTCCTCGCGGATTGGCGGAGCGCACTTGTGCAAAGTACTTCCATCTGGAATAGACTCCGCATTAAAGTACAAATAGTGCGGACATGTCTCCGCGGTGAGTTTTGCGCCACCATCTTTTGCGCTCTTGATCGCAGACAACGTATCCGCATCCGAAACATGCGCTATGTGGATGTGAGGAATTTTGTTCGTTTTCGCCACATCAATCAACTCCTTTATCGCATCCTGTAAATATTAATGATAATGAGAAAGAAGAGTGGACGTGAGTAGTGTAACTTAAACAATATAAATCAAAATAGATTTCCGAGGGAAAATAATATCGCGCCGAGAAGAGAAGAAAGAAAAAGAAGAGAAAATTTTCACAAGAAAAACGTCAGTGCAAGGATAACATCGGTAATTGTTCTCTTCATCAAGCCGCAACCATTGCGACTTTTGGTGAGAAGATTAGCACCAATGGATCTTCATCATCCGTTTTCTTTTTCTGTTTCTTCTTCTTCTTCTTTCTTTTCGTTCGTGCGCGCAAATTCGCGCACCAAACACAAAGAAATGATGATGTACAGCAGCGTAAAAAAAGAAACAAACCTTTTCCCATTTTCTCGGTCTACTGTTCATGTATGTGCTATATTTCCTCGGATCTTTACCGTTCGTGGATACGACATCGTTTTCAGACGGTAATTCTGCGTGTACCATCAAAGGAGCGTTGAATTTTGACAAACTCGCCGCCGCCGCCTTGATATCCTTTACGGAACTTTGATCGAAATCCTCCGTTCCGGCGGGCGACATGAACGCCTTCAAGCCGACTACACCGTGCGCTAACAAGTCCTCCAAAATACTCGCGTTGTGAGCGTTTTGCGGCACGAGACCTCCCCAGAACGCGACGTCTACAAACATCCTCCCTCTCGGTTTACGAATCGCTTTTAATTTCGCTTCAAACGACTTCACGTCCACCGTCGATGGTATCGAGTTCAACGGCATATCCACAACCGTCGTTACCCCGCCGACGGCGGCAGATCTCGTCCCCGATTGAACGCCTTCCCACTCTGTTCTCCCTGGTTCGTTCAAGTGCACGTGCAAATCGACAAGTCCTGGCATGATGACTTTACCGGTGAAATCGTAAAAAGTCTCGCCTTGGTCTACTAGTTTTTTCTTCCCGTCGGCGTCGTCGTCCGTTGTTGTTGTTGTTTTTGGTCGCACCGGTTTTTTCTCCATCCTCGCGATCCTCTGTATTCTCCCGTGATACACGGTCACTAAAGCGGGAATAACCCCGTCCGGAGTGACGACTCTGTCCGAATATAATTCAATTTTATGTTCCATAGGTAACGTTGGAGGTAAAAACACGTCCGGATGACTTTGTAAAAGCCCGAGACAGATGGCGAGAGTCATGACGATGATGGCGTTGGTGGTTTCATCGAACGGAAGGAAGTATCTGGTCCAACCCCAGTAGCTTATTGGTGGAAGTAACCCGAACATTAGTATTATTTGTATCAACACACACACTCTCTCCCTCCCTCTCTCTGTATATATATGTTGTACACAAACAATAACTTTTGAGGAAATGCGTCAACTCAAAATGTGGTCGTCGCTCTTGTGTTGCTCTTCTAAAAAAATTTCCCTTTTTTCCATTCGATCGATTCCACACAACAAAACACCACCTCATCACTTTCCCTACATACTATTAGTAGATATCATCATCTACACCAACGACGACAGCAGAGAGCAACAAAAGCATCGTTGACGATGAGCGCGATAACGATGATAACGACGACGACGACGACGAGAGGAACACGCGCCTCGTCTTCTCGAGCGTCTACTTCGTACATCACTCCTCCTCCTCCTCCTCCTCATCGTCATCATCAACAACAATCACTTTCTTTTAGATATCGTCGTCATCGTCATCCTCATCACCACCGAAGAGTTATTCGTGCATCATCATCTTCTTCATCTTCTCCTTCTTCTGACGATGGAAGTGGCGATAATAATAATAATAACGAGACCGATATGAACATGGAAGTATTGAAGCTGAGGATGGAACAGCTGCGTTTGAGAGAAACGGAAACAACTCCTCTGCGAGTGTTGGTTTTAGATGCAAGTTTACCTAAGCAAAGACTTGGGTTGAACTTTGGGACGCAAGGAGACGCAAAAAGAAGTTTGAACTGCGGGACGAGCATGGGTGAAGGCGACATCCCACTTGGGACGAAGTTTGCAATGTTGGGTATGAGCCCGACGAATAAAAAAGTCTTACCATGCGGAGTAGAAGTAGAAGTGACGCAGTTCGAAGTGAACGAAGACGGGTCCACGTTCGTCGAGCTCACCGGAACGAAGCGATTCAAAATTGACGAACAAGGACCGTACTTGGACGAAGAAGAGATACCACACGTCCGGGTGCGATTTATCGACGACGACAAAGCGTGCGGTAGTTTGGATGATTACATACCGAGACCAGGGACGGACTCTTTTGCGATGATGGAATCTTTGAGAGAACTCGTCGATAACGAAGAAGCCTTGCATGAACTATCGACCGATCTGGACGACTTGTTAGAAAAATGGGAGAGATTAGTCGTCGAAGGGAAACGAGAACAACAACCGAACCACTTGGAGTTAATCAAATCGCATCTTGGTGAGTTTCCAGACGTTAAATCTTTCGCGAAGAGAGCAGTATGGGTGTGTTCGTACATCAACCCAATTCCATCGCTTGGAGTTGCGTACGAGATTCGGCCGGCACTTTTGATGGCGCCGACGGTCGGGGACATGTTGAGAATCGCCAAGGCTGGCTTAGAGTTGAGCATTACGAAAATGTCAAACGAGGATAAAAACATAGGTCCTCAAATAGATTGATTTTACTAATAAACTCTCTACTATTATTAGTCTCTCTCGGAAATAGCAGTCAGATGGTCCTCGATGGCGCCCTCCGACAGCAATCTAAATTCTGGTGCATCCGCCGTAACTACCGCCACTTCTAATTCCTTCGCTTTCACATCTTCACCTAACACGTGTTGCAACGTCGAAATGGCCAATCTGCACGCACCATCGACATCGTTCACGTTACTTTCGCGTTTTATTTTCTTCTCTAAAAAGTTTACCGCTTCCACCTCTTTGTTCCCGGCTGCGCACGCTTTGTATCCGGCGTAATACCCACTCGGATCGCATTTGTACAAGCTCGCGCCTCGCTCTTCGTCAATCCCCATTAATATACACATCGTCGCTAAAGGTCTCATGTACGCGTGTTGCGTGTACACTTGAAACTCGTCCGCCATTTTATTCGCTAAAACGTCCACCGGGATTTCGTATCCGTATTCGAACCGAAACTCTGCGGCTTGTTTTCTCGCCTTTTGTACCACGTTTCTAATATCGGGATCTTTCCCAGTCATGCACATCCCCAACGTTTTGGTCACTTTAAACATGTGCGTCATCGCCGATTGATCGATTAAAACGTCCGGACATTTCTTTTGCGTCACGGCAACGACGCAGTCTTTCCCTTTCACCGCGATGGAATTGATCCCGACCGCCTTAATCGCCTTAAACGCGTATTCTACTTGATACAAACGACCTTCCGGTGAGAAGATGGTGATGTGACGGTCGTACCCTCCGCCAGCGCCTCGAGACATTTCTTCTTCTTATTATTATTGTTATTATTATTGTGTGTGTGTGTGTGTATCTCAGCGCGAGTGCGTTACTACTCTGAAGATTTGGAAGCGATCTGAGAAAGAGTGGAAGAGGAAGACACACAGACAGAGAAAGAGGAACGAAAAAATTTTCAACAAACTTTTCAAAACGAAAATGAAAAACGCATCCTCATTATATAATAGAAGTGGGGAGTAGGAGAGCGCTCTCAATCAAAAGAACGAGCATAAATCATGACGCGCCGCACGAGCGCAGAGAAGAGGAATAGTAGCGCTACTATCGGAGAAAACACGCGGATGAAAACGATGGAAACGACGACGACGCAACAACAACAACAACAACAACAACAGAATGAAAACAATTTAAAAGATGACTTTTACGACGAAGGGGAAAAGAAAAACGTCGTTGAAGAAGAAGAAGAAGAAGAAGGCGTCGACGCGGAGATGTATTTACAAATGTGCGTCTCGAACGCGATGCATAAAATGGAATATCAAAACGCCATATTCATCGCCGAACGCTTGTTTGCGGTATCAAAAACCGAAGAGAACGCGTTGACGTTAGCGAGGTGTTATCGGTTGAACAAACAACCGTATCGAACGTACGAGATTTTGAAAGACCGAAGGAGTCGAGATTCGAGATATTTCTTCGCGAGCGCGGCGTATGAGATTGGGAAATTAGCCGACGCAGAAACGACACTGACAGAAGTCATAGACTACGAAGACCTATACTTCTACTCGGATGACGAAACAGACGACGAGGACGACGATTATCGAGGAGAAGAAAACAGAAATCCAAACATCGAGAAAGCGACAAAGAGAGAGATGCGAAAGAGAGCGATGGAAGAAGAAAATGCAACTATTCCAGGAGGTGCGTACGGAGAGCATTTACTCGGTAAGATTGCAAAAGACACCGGCAGACGTCAATTAGCCATTGATTGCTTTAAACGCGCGTTAGAGTTAGATCCGTTCATGTGGGCTGCGTTCAACGAGCTCTGTTCCATGGGCGCGGACGACATTACGTTTGCGCATACCAAAAGAGTCGAAACGATGATGATGAGAAAGAGAACATCGTTCGATCGCGAGGAAGAAGACGTGATTTTCTTCGGTGCCCCAAACTTCAACGCTGCCAACGTGTTTTCGCCTGAAGTTTTCTCGACCGGCGGCGGCGGCGGCGGCGGCGGCGGGGGTAGTCGATACACGCACAGCAACATCAACAGCAGCATGTTTTTGCGTCGAAAACCAGCGATGACGTTTAATAGCAGCATTCGCAGCAGAGGGTTCCCGGGCAATCATACAGCGACGGGTCCGATGACGGTTACTAGGGGAGCTGAGAGTGCGTTGCCACCTTTCGATTTAGGAGACCACGACGGTCAGCACCAGCAACAACAACATCAACAACAAAGAAATCCCGCGGACGGCATGCGATACGTAACGCCGTCTCCTCTGCACTTAGGTATACACGAAACCCCGGTGGTTCCACGTAAACCACCTCAACATGGAGGAAAACCTCCCGCCTCAACGGCTTCGACTGCGTTTAATACGAACGATCCCGTCGTGCTAACGCAGCAAACGGCACCGCTTGGAGGTGACGGAGTATCGAGCAACCCGTTTAACGACAGGCGTAAGTTTATGGACGAAGGTAAATTGAGAAAAGTTTCCGGACGATTATTCGGAGATGCCCCGGAATCGGCAATTACTACGAGTACAACCGCAACCACCACACACGCGGCGCATGTCGAGGCGTTAGGAAATGCAGAAGTAGGCTTACGAAGAAGCTCACGTCTGGCGTCGCAGGGAGCGGCTCCATCGGCTGCACCGGCACCACCGGCTTCCAATATTTTTGCCTTAGGAACGCAAACGCCATCGATAGCTTCGACGCCGATGACTCCAGCGCAAATGTTTGATCAAACCACGACTACTGCGAAAAAGAACGACGTCGGTATGCACGCCAGAATGATGACCGAAGAAGATCACAACAGAGCAAACCAGCATCTTCATTCTTTTTCGCAGTTCCAGCTGCAGCAACAAAATCAGCAACATATCGTAGCGATGCATAGAAGTGCCGTCATGAGCACTCAAAACGTAGGCGAAGAAACGAAGCTCGTTATTCCGAAAGATTCAGTCGCGATGGTTGCGAGAATATTCCATCCCATCATGTCTGGCGCGAGGCATTTAGCAATGTTTCGATGCCATGAAGCCATAGCGGCTTTGAGAACGTGCAGCCCAGAACAATTTGAAACTGGTTACGTTTTGACTCAAATAGGCAGAGCGTACGCGGAAGCTGTGGAATACACGGAATCCGCGAGAGCTTTTGAGCGCGCGCGCGAAATCGCGCCGCACAATTTAGACGGTATCGATTGCTATTCGACCGTGCTGTGGCATTTAAAACGTGAGGTTGAACTCTCTCATTTGGCGAGAGAGGCACAAACGATTGATCGACTACACCCGCACACGTGGTGTGCTCTTGGAAATTGTTTCTCCTTACAAAGAGAACACGATTCCGCCTTGCGATTTTTCGCGAGAGCAATACAGTTGAATCCGAAATACGCGTACGGATATACCCTCCGAGGGCACGAACATTTTGCAAATGAAGATTTTGAGAAAGCGACTGAGTGCTATCGAGCGGCTTTGAGTTTGGATCCGAGACATTACAACGCCTGGTACGGTCTGGGTACCGTCTATTTTCGACAAGAAAAGTATGAAATGTCCGAGCACCATTTCAAGCACGCCATTGAAATAAACTCGAAGAGTTCCGTTCTGTTTTGCTATTTGGGGATGGCGCAACACGCGTTGCGAAAGACCGAGAAAGCATACGTGTCTTTACAAAAAGCGATTCAATTGGACGAGCGCAATCCGTTGGCGAAATACGAAAAAGCGTCGGTTTTGATGAGCGAAGAGAGATATTCTGAGGCGCTGGACGAGTTAGAACAGTTGCGAGAGGTGGCGCCGAGAGAAGCTTCGGTCTACTTTTTGATGGGTCGGATTTTCAAAAAGTTAGAGATGCCAAACCGAGCGATGTTGAATTTTTCGCTCGCTTTAGATTTGAAGCCGTCCTCGGCAGATGTCAATTCAATCAAAGCCGCCATCGAGAAGCTCCACGTACCCGAAGAAGAGGAAGAGGAAGAGTTGTAATCATTAGGAAGAGCAATTTTCTGAGCGCAAACAACAAGAGAATTTCATTAGAGAACTTGAGAGAAGAAGAAATTCATACTCTTGATTAGCGTGTAATAAGATTTTTTGTTTTTTAGACTTTTATTGCAATTTTGTAATTTACAGACGCGGGAATGTCCCTAACACAGAAAGAATATCACTGCGTGGCGGCCACCTGCGGTCGATTCTCGAGTTGGTCGTACGAAAGCATGAAGTTGTCCTTGCGAACACGTTCCCACGTTTGGACGTCAAACACCCAAAACGCACCGCGTTCACCGTAATCCGTTTTCGATGTCGGCTCCGTGCCTTGAACTCGCATCAACCACGCCTTGATTTCTTTGTGGAACCCCCAGCCACGATGAATCAGTTCATCCGCAGCATACAATTGAGCCTCCTCACCAGGCATGGAATAAAATATATAGAACAAAGTCTCGTGCTGAAACTTTGAAAACATTGCAGGGTGTGCTCGACCTGCCGTGTGCTGATTATAACACGCCGGAATGAGCATCTCTAACTCGTGCTTCGGCGTTGCATCCGTCAGCCATGGCGGAGAAAAATTCGTGTACAACGGTTCGGACGAATTCAAGTTTAACCCAAGCATTGTCAAATCCGTTCCAAGAGCTAAAGTGGTCAAGTTTGGATCCGTCATTCGAATGACGTTCAACAAACCCATGAGACCATACCGATCGTTCGGATCCATATTCGCCGTTTGTTGCGCGACAGAATTGGACGATTGACCAGAACTTTGGCGTAACAGATCTTGACCATTATATCCACCTCGAGAGTTCCCCATTCCAAAGCCCCCGCCGGCATCGAAGCTCGGCTGTCTTTGTTGTTGCATTCCCAAATCATTATTCCCATCTATGCCGCCGCCTTGCCCACCACCCGAAAATATTCTATTCACTCCCCCAATATTCCCAACTCCACCACCCCCTATTTGTTGCTGCTGTTGTTGTTGCTGCTGCTGCTGATGTTGCTGATGTTGTTTCGCAACACCAGCCGCAACCGCAGCCGCAGCATCCGAAGGTTTTCTAGGACCACCGCCTCCACCACCCATACCCCCAAGCGCCGGAAAGTCTTCCTGCTCGATAGCAAACTCGGGCGGCGGCTTCGCATAGTATCCTCCTACGTGACCGTCTCCCCCGAAACCATCGTAACCGTTCCCGTGTGGATACTGAGGAGGATACGTATCACCGTATGGTCCTTGACCTCCACCACCTAACGAGGGAAAGTCCGAAGCATCAAAGGAAGCTGTGCGCGCAGGAGCTCCATATCCTTGCTGCGGTATTCCTTGCTGAAACGAACTCTCGCCTCCTAAACCGTTACCCCCACCTAAACCAGATAAGTTTTGTTGCTGTTGTTGAATTGGATCTATACCGAAACCTCCGTTCATTCTCGGAGCAGCGTTCGGATTTGGTCTTCCACCACTACCGCCCCCGAGAAGGTTCCCGATGTTTTGTTGTTGCTGGGCGTTTGCACCGCCGACGCCTCCGGAAGGAATCGGCGGAAACCGACCTCCTAAACCAGCAGGTGGCGGAGGTATTCCACCAGCGTTGGTGTTATCTCTCCGATACCCGCTTTGCGAAGGAGACCCTCCGTACAAACCACTCATTTCTCCTCCTCCTCTCTCTTTCTCTTACACGCACCCACTCTTATTATTATTATATTATTTTATTATCGCCCCTCTCGATTCTCTCCTCCTTGGATCCCGACAATCACGAAAACAAAACAAAACCACCAGCTTTAATGAATATAAAATATATGCGTCCGCGATCTCTCCCGCCTCTCTTTAAATATAACAACGACAGTTCGTACGCGTCGTGATGATCTTCGGTTTCTTATGTAGCAGTGCGTATGCTCTCTTTGCACAACCTTTCTTCTCCTTTCTGTCTTGTTGTAAAATTAAGAGGGAAAATTTTCGTTTATGAGTTGAATGCGACGGACTAAACGCGGATTAAACGGACTAAACGCGCGTTCGAAGACGATCGATGCGCTCGAGCGCACCCTATGACCCGTTCTCGTCGTTTCTTTTTTCCGGAAATCTCTTTCCTACTCCTCCGAATATTCGAGTTGACGATCGTTCAATCAGAGCGGAAACGACACTTCAACAACAACAACACCGAAGTAAAAAATTAAGAGCGCGGAATTGCCCACGAATAGATATCGCGCGAAGAAGTTCGTACCCGTCCGAGTCCGTAATCGCGCGAGGATGTTCTTTTTCGAAACAGGATAGCGGTTCAAATGCACTTTCAGTGATGCGCAGTCGCGTGTTTTGACGTATTGAGACGCGTTTTTGAATGAAAAATTCGACGGGAAGTCTGTTTTTTACGAAGAAGAAGAGCAGTTTTTCTGCCCCAAGAAGAACTTCTGCTCTTCTCATCACACTCCTTCCTAAATTTCAACAAGTAGTTTCTTCTTCATTTCTGCTTAACAACTAAAGAGCTTCGCTGCGCTGCGGCAACTGACCATCCCTGGAATCCAAAAAGACGGCAAACGACACGCATCACCATGCATTCGAAATCGTTTCGAGTCGTTCGCGCGGATTCGCCGAAGAAGTTGAGACTGAACGCACTTCGCTTAGTTCGCGATGCTTTACGAGCCGTCGCACCTGAACTTTTTCCATCGTCGTCAAAAACTTCTCCTTCAGCAGGAGCAGGAGCGGTCAAGAGTGCGAAGTCATTCACTCCGCAAGAGTTAAAAGCGATTGCCACGTACGTTAAGATTGTTTGTGAACAGCCAAATCTGAACGTTGTCGTCGGCGTGGATGATTTCTCGGCGTTCGTGAAATATCGCAAAGGTTCTTTGACGTACGTCGTGTGCGATGTGAAACCGAAGCCGGTGAGAGTGTTGATTTACGAGTCCTTTAAACTCACCGCCGCGGAGGATGCCGAGATTGAAAACTCAAAAACAACACCCGAGCGCGTCGTGGAAGCAGAGATGAAGTTTCGAGCGATTGACGAGTCTGAGGATGCGACGACGAAGAAGAAGATGAAGAGCAACGCGGCGAGCAAGAAAGACGCCGCGGTCGTCACGGAGGGAAACGAAACCTTACCAAAGTGCGTGGAAGCTTTAGCTTTGGCAGTGTTGAACGATAAGTCATACGAAACCACGGAAATAAGAGCGACAGAATTGCGCAAACGGTTTTCTGAGAATTTTGGGGATTATTGGCACGTTATTCACGATGATAATCCATTCGTCGTGGCGTGCGATAAAACGACGTTCACAATTATCGAGAACGAAAAGACGAAGAAGAACGATAGAGAGAACGATCAAGACGGCTTAGTAGAAAAAGAATTGTATTTCGTCGCGCAGAAGGGTCGAGCGGTGTACACGGTGTGGCATCATAACGCGCCAACGAAGGAAAAGTTCTTCGCTTGGTTTTGGAGAATGGAATCGAGCGAAAAGCTAAAGTTGCTTCGGTATTTCTGTCTCTTCAATGCAACTGGACTAGCGGTTATATCGAGAGCAATTTGTGGCTTCGAAGAAGGCGGAAAACAAAATACGAAGAGCATATTTTGTCAGGCGGGTCCGACGTTCACTCCGGTATTAATCGGCATCTTTCTCTGCATCGCGTTCAGTACTTCTGTGTTTGCAAAGATTCGAAGGAATAAAGAGAGACGCTTAGCAAACACTTTATCAGCAGCAGTAGCGGTAACTTCTCCTTCAAAGCGTAAATATTAGTACAAAGATCATAGTAGTAGTAGCTTGTGTAGGATAGTGTCGTCTGCGCTTTTCATTGTGCTGTTGCTAATATTAGTATTAGAAGGGTAGTTTATTCATTAAAAAATTGGTTCTCATTCGTCCTCTTCTTCTTCTACTTCTTCTCCTTCCTCGTCGTCGTCGTGATCCGCATCGGGTGGTTTCATCTCGTCCAGGAAAGCCATGACTTCCTTCTCCAGATCTTGATCCATTTCTTCGAGTGCGTCGGTTTCTGTTGTTTCCATGAATTGTTTCTTGGCACCGGTAGCTTCTGTCGAGAGAGGAGGTGCAGCTTCCATCATCTCACGAAGCTCTTTTGCACCTTCGACGTTGGTATTACCATCGAAGAAGAACAAATCGTCGTTCGCCGCTTTTTCAGGATTTAAATGCGCCGTAGTTAGGAACTTCTTCGCAGATACCCAAGCTATGAAGATGGATTCAAATTTTTCTTCGGAAATCGCGGCGAGCTCCATAGATGCGGACGATGGGTCTATAGCTCTGATCATGCCTTCTGGCAACTTTGCGAGTAGAAGCGTTGGAGCCGGCGTGTTTCCAGAGCATCGCATCAGAGTGTCTGCTTTATTACGACCAATGGTTGTTCTCTTGCCTCTGAGAACGGAAATGTACCGGCGCAAGACGCGTAAATAGTCGAAATAAGCGCGAACTTCACCGATGGTACCGCTAGCTGTATCGTTCTCGTCTCCTACATCTATTCTATTTTTCCCCGCCTCGGCGGCGGCTCTCTTCTTATATCCTTCTTGTTCTTCTCTTGGCACTTCGAGCTGTTCTTCTTTGTAATACTTTGACTCGTCAATTTTCATGTCTGGATCATTGGCTGGTGAATCGTCGTCGTCGTCATCGTCGCCGTCGTCGGCACCATCGCCAGCACTGCTACCGACTTTTTTATCTTCGTTGATACGGAGGGAAGACAAGTTGATCTCCACTTCTTTACTAAAATTCGACGGAACGTCTTCAAAGGATTGCCTCTCAAAATTCCAGCGTTGCAACATTGGACGTCGCACGAGGTCAGGACCAGCGCTCGCGTTTATGCCGACGTTCTTAGTCGATATTAACTTCAATCCGAGCACGCGTGACGCTTGCTTTTCCCATTCGTCGTCAAAGTCACCCAAACCCAATGCGGCTTCAAATATTTCGTCGTCTTCTTCTAAAACATTCGGCAATAAATCCACGAGGAACTTTGACGAAGGAAATACTATATTTGCATCGGTGTTATTCCCTATTTTTTGGCCCGAATGAGCTCCCATAGAGTCTGCTAAAAAGTGAATGATGTCGCCGCGATAATTTCGACACAATACCGCAGCATCGTGCATGGCTGTTATCCCCCGATCTCTGCGTTGTTCTTTTAAAGCGCTTTTGCTTTTTTTTCCTTCCGCAGAATGTTCGTCCGTGTTAGTCGCTTCTACGGACGAGATTAGTCGACGCATGTGCTTCCTGAACGCGTATTTGAAAAATACTAAACGAGCGATGTAACTCTGTAAATCTGGCGGACATTGCAAAACGCATCCCGCGGCGCGACGTAAAGTCGTAATCTCAGTGATCTTACCCAATATTTCCGATAAGCCTCTCGCATCATCTTTATTCAACGGCATACCCTTACCGCTGCTCGTGCTTGTGGTGCTCTTCTTGTTGTTGTCAAATGACATCGATAAAAAGTACTTTACGCATCGCTCGACGCAATCAATGCACGTTTTCGTAGAGCTTACGCGTTTTGCTTCAGCCGCGGCGATGGACTTCGGCTCCGCTCCGCATTCTTTCCAGACCCAACCCGGGATGTCGAAAGATGCCCGTTTCATCGCATAGTCTGCTTGGATGAGTAATTCTTCTAAATTCAGCTTGGACCAATCCGTCGGGATTTCTTGTTTCAACGCAAACCAAGCGTTATCGGGATCTTCAATTTCAGTTTTCAACTTATGCAACTCTGGATCCATTTCCGCGAGCGGTTTGCACTCCTCCTCTCTGAATACTCTTTGGATTAATAACTCCGAGTATAACTCGAAACTATCTTGAATTTTCTTCTTTGCTTTCGATTTTTTCGGTAGCCCTTGGACGGACTCCGCGAACGCCATCTTCACTGTATCTTCGTTCCAATCGTCGTTTCGCTGGACGCTCTCGCGTAGAAACTCGGCGACTTTAGAAACGAACTTCTCGGCTTCTGACACATTTTTTGCAGCACCCGAGGTGTTATTCACGGTAGCCATTTTCTTCACAATCAATCACTATTCTGTATTACGTGAGGTGTTATTATCGGCTTCGTCCGGAAACCTTGCCTTTTCGTTTGGATTTCTTTAACCGTTTCGACTTGGCGAGATTTTTCTTGAACTCTGGGTTCGCTTCGTTTCGTTTGCCTCTGCCGCCTTTTCTGTTAGCGAGTTTTAATGCAACTTTTGCTTTCTTTCCGAGTGCTTGCTTCGTCGCTTTGCTCCGATCTTTCTGCACTCTCTTCGAGGCTTGTTTCAAATTCAATATCTGATGCGGTTTCAAGTTCTGCGGGACGTAATACTTTTGTTTGTGACAGTCGTATTGTTTGCCCATTTAGCCTTCTTCAACTTCGTTCCAAGGTTGCTTGTGAAAGTGTGTAATTTTGTGCGCTTGACAAACACAAACCGCGCCGCCGCCGACGACGATTCAATCAATCGACTCTATAACGTTTTAACGGCAGGAGGAAAGAGAGGATAAAACACTCGCTTGCTTTTTCCAAGTTAGAAACGAAACGGTGCGCGCGGGTGGTCGCACAATTCTTTTGAAGAAAAGAAAGTGTTTGCGGCTGCCTTTTCTTTTTGGAATGACAGAACTCGTAGAGGAGGCAAAGAAAAAATATCAGACGCAGAGGAAGAACAAAAGTGTGTTATATATTGATTTTTTAGTATCACAACTCCTTTAGCACATGTAAACCCGCTTTCATGGTCTAGCAGTTTACAAACCAAAGACGGACCCACCTCTGGAACCGGCAAAGCTGCCTTCCGAGGCGCAGATCTTGCCAGATCTGGTACCTTCGCATTCTAATTTGATATCGTCAGACAAAAACTTGACGTTGCCAAACTCGGCGGCGTTTTCGCAACCCAACAAGTTGTCCGGGAACTTGCAAGAGCCATCCGTGACCGTTCTGGATCGAGCAAAGTTAGCAGAAGAGGTCATCGCGCGCTTCTTGTCGTTCATTTCTTTGTTTGCTTCGGAAGAGGCTAACAAGTCTTCGGTCAAGCCGGCGTGCGCTTGCATGACCGGGTTGGACAAAGTGACGACGACAGCCGCGGCCAAAGCCGCGGATTTGTTGAAAGAAACCTTCTTTTGCGCGGAGGCAGTCGGCTTTGCGGCAGTCTGTGTGTAGAATAGAGATGAATGATGAATGATATCATCGTCGTCAGTATACTATTTTATATTTCCATCAAAAGAGAGTTTGTTTGTTCTCCTTCCGCTTTTTGTTTCATTTTTGATGAGAGTCCAAAAAACCAAAGAAGAAGAAAAGAGCAAAAACAGGAGAACAAGGAGAGAGGAGAAAGATCGTTCCAAAATCGCAGAATCTCTTTCTCTTTCTCTCTTTCTCTTTCTCTCTCTCTCTCTCCCGTTCCGTCGTGTAACGGACGCGCTCTCCTCGCGACATCGATACTAAAACAATCGCGGCGAAAAGCGCTCAAAATTCCATCAATGTGATGCGAGTTTATATAATAAGAAAGTCCTCTCGGCGGACAATTTTTTCTCGTTATCTCTCTCCTTGCGAAGTTATTTATGTCCTGCTCTCTCCTCGAATCGAAGAACAAAAATTAGGAGAAAGAGGGAGAGAGAAAAACGGCTTCGCGCGGAGACGAGGGAGGAAAAGAGCACACAACACGTACCGGCGCGACAGTTTTCATGGACATGGTGGTAAACATTTTTGTTTTAAGTTTTTGTTATGTGCTTTATATGAGGAAAGAAAGAACTCTCTCGCGGTCTAATAAAAAGCCGAGCGATGAATTTTCTCCAAGTGCACCCAAACAAAGAATTTGCGTATCTTCACAATTTTTTTCCAAGATTCAGAATTAGGGTTGAAGGCCCCCCCGAGAAGGAGGCCATAAACACAACTCTGAAATTCAAAATTCAAAAAAGAAAAGAACAGCTCTCTTTAGTCGTCGTTGTTGTCCTTCCGTTGGCTAATTTCTTCCTCACTTTTCCGAGGTTTCTACAGAGAGTATTCGCGCTGTTACACACACACTTTAACGCGCAACGCAATACTACTACTAAACACTACGGAAAAGACATCTTTTTGAATTCTTCTTCTTTAACGCGTCGCAGCAGAAGAGAGAAATTTTACATCTCATCCATAGAAAAATGAGCGCAGCTACTTTAGATTTTGAAGACGTTCGAGTGCTCGAAGAGAAGGAAACCTTCGAACTCATCAACGTGAACGAGGCTTCGACCGCCCCTCAGCAACCGCCAAAGATGTTGACGGCACCAGGATTGATGACGACTGGAAATAGTAATGTTGTTGAGATGAAATTCAAAGTGGGCAACACAAAGCCGGGGGCGAGCAACAAAAACAACGGCAAATTGCTTCTGAATTTTGAATCTTCCAAGCGCAAGGCGAACGCGTCGCCGGCGTTCAAGTCGAACCGACGAAAATCTGCCAACGGTTCCAGAAGTTCTGATTTGGGAAGAATTGCCAAGGAAATTTGTAATCAATTGAACGAGCCGAAAGTGAGTTTGATGCGAAGAGCGCTCGATATCGTTGGTGGCGAGATGGTGTCCAATTTGGCCGTCGAAGTTCAAAATATTGAAAGTAAAGGAGGGATGCAAACGGCCGATGGAAGCCGAAGACGAACGCCAGGGGGCGTCTTTTGGGCGTTGTTCAAACAGCGCGTCTCCCAGGAAGTATACGAAGACGTGTTCGCCGAAGAAAAGGAAAAGGCGAGAGAGCGCCAAAGAAAAAGAAAGTCTGTCCAAAGAACAAAAGAGGCTGACGGAGAACAAGATATGGACACGTCCATGTCGCCGCCGAGCACGGTTGAGAAAGCGATGGCGCCATCGTCGTCGCCATCGTGGGCAGCGGTCGCCAAGACACCAGCGACGATCAAGGTTAAAGCGAGCTCCAATAACGTCGTTGAAGATTTGACCGAAGAGCTTCCATCGTACGAAGAGATGGTTTCCGATAACGAGACGCCAAAAGCGCCGCCGGCGGAAACGATGGCGGCGAAGCTTTTCAAGAGCAACAACAATAGTGGCTTTTTCAAGCCGGGTAAAGAGAAACAAGATTCCATGTTTGGCGGGAAAGAGAAGCAAGACGCGCCGACAGCAGGTGCATCCTTCGCGGAGAAGTTGGACATGGTCACGCCGAAAGCGTCTTTGAACACCAAGAAGGCGTGGGCGGACGAAGACGAAGACATGTTTGCCGCGGAAGACGAAGAGTTGTTGAACGCGCCGGTGAAAAAAGCTGCGGACAAAGAGCAAGCTCCAAAATGGACGGGCGCATCTTTCGCCTCCGTCATTGCGAAATAATAAACAGTAACGATGAAACCCGCCCGTCGTTTTCCGAGGTTAGAAGAAGAAGAAGAAGAAAAGGAGGAGGAGGAGGAGCAAGAGAGAGAGAAAGAGAGAGAGAGAGAGAAGTAGAATAAATAAATACGAGGCAGCGAAAGACTGTTGTAATAATTAATTTTAAGAAGATAAATACATATGCATAACAAGAACGTCAAAATCATTCGCCGGAAACTTGAATGCCCACCGTGCGCTCTCTTTCGCCGTCCAGCTCGACGAACAAAATACTTTGCCAAGTCCCGAGCGTCATCTTCCCGTCACAGATGGGAACCGTCACGGATTGACCCAACAACATTGCAATTAAATGACTGTGTGCGTTCAACGGTTCTTGCGCTCTCCACTCCTCGACCGTGCCTTTCCAACGATCGTCATCGGGTGGAAACCTGACGTGCAAGTCGTTGTGTAAATAAGGATATAAAGGAGGAACCAACTTCAACAGAAACTGTCTCGCGTCGTCCACTAACCTTTCTTCGTACTCGTTTATCGTAACTGCCGTCGTGGTGTGACGCGAGTGTACTACTACCTGACCATTCTTAATCCCGTTTTTTGCAATCATCTCGTTGCAAATGTTGTTCAGATCCGTGAAAGCAATCCCGTGCTGCGTTTTTCCCAAGTTGACCGTCTCGTAACTCGTCTTTTGATGACACCGAATGGTGGTTGTCGTGGACGCATTTCTGTCGTACCCTCGACTTGTCCGTTTTTGGCGACGAAGATATATATTTGATGTTGGTCTAAAAGCAGCGGCGGAGTTGCGACGAGCGGTGGCAGCTCGCGTGGACGACACGAACAGAGAGGCAGAGTCGCGAGAGCAGTTCGAGGAAGAGGAGGAGGCGTGCATCGTGGTATACTACTAATTATTATATGATAATAAAAGTGAAGACACGAGAGTGTTGAGTGGATATCTTATTACTTTCGTCGTGGAAGATGCTTTTTCGACGACGACGACGACGACGACGACACAAAAGAGACGGCTTCCCCCCTGCGTCGAAGGCCTCTCTCTCTCTTTTACTCTTGCTCTTTCATCGATAATGACGGCGATGGAAACGTTTTCTTCGTTCTCCTCGAGAAACGTTCGCGATACTTTCCCGGAACGACGACACCGAACGACGAGGATGAAAATATCTCCTTTCTCCCCTTTCTGTCGTCCTCGTTCGACGCGTCGAGGAAAACGCGACAAAACGCAATCTTCTTCTTCTTCTTCTTCTTTACCAGGAACGATACCGCACGCGACGCAATCGACGAGAGGACACATCCGAGGAAAAAGACGAGACTATATTTTCCACGTTAAAGAAGACAGCGTGAGATGCAACAGCATGAAGCGCGGCGAGAGTAATAAAAGGAGCGACGTGAAAGCATCGTCAACAAATAGTTCTCACCACCGGCTGAGGACGACGAAAACTATGCATACGGACGGTCAACGAAAACAAAGAAGAACACGCCTCCGAGGTAGGGGTACGCTCGTCTGTGCATCATCGTCGGTATCTTCGAGTAAAGGAGACAACTTCGCTATACCTTTATCAACAATCGTATCGATACTCGCCGTCATGTTAGCCGCGTTCTTTCATCTCCTCGGTTTCACGGCGACGGGACCAATCACGCCGGAATTGGTCAAGCATTTTGACATCCCTGGCTCTAAAATCGGATATCTCACGTCCGCCTATCCTTTGGGTATGTTTTTTGCGTTGTTTCTATGGCCTCGTTTATCCGACTTACCGATGGTGGGTCGGAAAAAAGTAATAACGTTATCGCTTCTTGGAGTGGGTACGTTTTTATTGGCGCAGGCAAAGTGCGTTTCTCTTGGATACTCTTTTGAAACATTTTTAATCCTTCGCGTGCTGGCGGGTTGTTGTGCAGGTGCATCCCCGGTCATTAAGGCGTATTTAGCCGATATTGGCTCGAGCGTATCAGCCTCTATGCGAGCGGCAAGTAAAAAAGCAACCAGAGAGGCCGCGACCACGGACAAGGCAGATATGAATGCTAACAACAACAACAACAACAACGCGATCGCGGCGAAAAGGTACGAAAATGGTGCATTTACGGCGCGTTTAATGGGATGGCGAGAGGCTTGTTGTACGTTGGCGTTTGTGGTTGGCCCAACCGTAGGAGGAATCATATGTTCTGGATTGAGTTTATCCGCAACGATTGCGTTTACCGGATACGCCTCAATTTTAGCCTCCATATTAGTATTTGTACTCGTCGTAGAGCCAACTAGCGCGCAGACGATAAATGTGGTAGCCGATGGAAGCACGGAAAAGAGCAAAAACGAAGGAGGAGGGTCGTCTAACGATGCAAATGCAAACGTGGACGCGTTGTATGACTCGCAGAACTTAAGTTGTCCGCTTGGCGTTTCTTTGGTCGCCGCGGTGGGGACAATCTGCGTGACGTCGTTTCTTTACAACGCCGGTCAATCTACGTTCGACTCGTTCTTTCCTCTCGTAATTTCTAGAACAGTGGGAATGGGACCAACGATGATTGGTGCCACGTTGACGTCTTTGAGTTTGGTTTCTCTGAGCATATCTACGCTACTCTTTGCGCCAATCTTCAAATTTTTCGGACTGACGAAAACCTGCGGTATAGGATTAGCGCTCGTCGCAATCGGTCTGGCGATGATCGGCGTATCCACCACAGCGTTCACCACTGGCTTAGGGGCGTTCTTTTACGTATGTGGGGTTCCTCTCTTCACTCCATCAATCCCTATTCTGTTGATGCAATGCGTGCCGACGACGTCCAGAGGGGCGGTTATGGGATTCGATAGCGCGATAAACTCCTCTGCGCGAATCATCACGCCTGTTTTGCTAGGATCTGTATTCGCAGCGTCCAGAGGGAAGGCGTTCCTTTGTGCGGCGACGTGTGTAGGTGCTGCTTTCGTTATAGTCGTCATCAGAAGTTTCGTGGTGTTCAGAGAGACCAGGGTGAAATATTTTCCGAGTAGGAATCAGTAGTAGTAAAAGTAGTAATAGCACATCCAGGAGGTGTTAGGCGTACTAGTACCGTATATGTGTGAGTGTAGTCGTGTCTTTCTCTCGTTTTTCTAATTAAAAAACATTTGATTGCATATGTGCAAAAGTGTGCAGGGAGTACTCGTATCGATTTTTGAGGGACCAAATTCTTCTCAGAGCGCTAGAAGTCTTTCAACATACTTCCAATACTGATAGAATTCGATGCACCATTCACGTTCATTCGCGATGTGCTCCCCGTTCACCCCTGGATCACGAAGGAGCTGCTTAAACGCGCTCAGCGCCTCGTTTGATAAAATGACGTTTTTCGTGCGCTTCGATTTGTTCACGGCGAGCACCCTGGTCGTCTGCAATGAACGCGCTACGCGTTGGCTCTTTTGGAGTATGGTATCATCCAGGCCTGCAAGTCTGGCGACAGAAAGTCCGCACGAACCAAACGGGGCAGAACCGTCGCACAGTTTGTAATTATACCGCACGACATCGCGCGTCTTTTCGTTTATTTCGCTCGACATGTGGCACGACGCGAAGCGCAACGCGCTCGAGGAGGCTAAATTTTCATGTAAGTCGTGAAAATGCGTCGTAAACAGAGTGATTGCCGTGTTTGATTTCATCAACGCTCGAGCAACGGCTGATGCTATGGCGTACCCGTCAGAAGTACTCGTACCTTGGCCAACTTCATCCATAATCATAAGCGAAGTTGTATTCTTGTTCGCCACCTTCATCGCTGTTGCGCATGCCTGCGTTTCCGCGAGAAAAGTGGAAACGCCAGCTCGTAAGTCGTCTCTAAGCGTTCCGCATCTCACCACGAGTTGGTGAATGGGCGTTAATACGCACTCGGATGCAGGCACGTGCGCTCCTACTTGCGCGAGAACGACGGCAAGTCCAACTGCTCGCGCGAGAGTGCTTTTCCCGCCCATGTTTGGTCCAGACAAGAGAACAAACCTAGGGCATTCCCTCGGCTGACCGCCATCGTTATCGCAACAGCTTCCACCGAATTGCGCGTCGTTCTTCACAATATTTCGTTGCGATGCATCCAAGAGCGGATGCCAGAAATTCGTCAGCGAAACGATGGGTGTTCCATCGCTCTTGTTCAAACTCAGAAACCTCGGTACGCAGAAATCATTCGCCGTATCTTCGGCTTTTAGACGAGCGAATGAGTTCAAGGCATCAATATCAGCACCAGCGTTAATGAGTGCACGCCATAAGCACTTGTGCGTCGCAAATTGCGCAATAACCGTCGTAAAAGCTCGGGCTCCAGCACGGTCGGCGCGGTCAAACAAATACGCAGCGCGTTCATCTTCCAGCATTTGGTTTTCCACGTCGTCGTCTTCATCGTCCATCATCATTCCGAACTGTTCCACGTCGAAATCACGACGTTGTTGCTTCTGTTGACGCTGTATGTTCCTTTCGTTGTCCGCTTCTACTGCGTCAGCGTCGGCTCGGGCGTACGTTTTAAATGCTCTTTTATCAGGTGTCACGATTCGAATTTTTCTGCGCGCGTTTTCTTCGTCGTTGATTTTATCCACCCTGAGCGCTTCGCGCAAGTCTTCGAGAAGCGGACACGCGGTTTCGCCGAGTGCAATTGCTTTGTCGATTATTATAGGAACGTTTCTTTGTTCTCTTCGGAATGCCGCCAATCCTTTCAAAGACTTGGCTAAAATCATCAAGCATTCGACTGCTTTCGAGAAGCCATCGAGGCGCGATTGGTTCAACTCCCAAAACGCAACCAAAGCGTCGTCGAGAGTTTCACCTTCGTTGAGGCTTTCCATGGCGTTTCCGTAAAGTTCGTCGGAGTTTGGAGCGCCTCCAACTGTTGCCGCGGTCAGTGTGATAACAGCATCGCGGCATTGCGTCTGAGCGCTTGGATCGGTGCCCTCGATCAATACGTTAGCATTCGCCGCGCACATTGTTGCGCAATGCTGCGCAAGGTTCATACACTTCGTCAATGAGCGTTCACAATCACCACGCGGGAGCTTTCGCTTCAAGTATTCACGCGTTTCATAGTTGTGTTCGTTCGCCGTGGCAGCGCGTTGCTCGTCTGCATCTTTAAGTAGGAACTGTATTGTATCCTGTCTGGTCGTGATATCCGAGATTTGTACGAGAGGGCTGAAAACCATATCGCGCACCCGTCGCTTACCATGCGGCGTAATACAATCCCGAGAAAGTAAACCAATCAAAGATTTTTTACCTCCATCGGTTACGCCGAGCTCTTTCAACGCGTTGCCGTGAAATTCGAGCATTGTTTTACGTTGACGCAACGGACCGCTGTTGTTGTTATCATGGTTTTGGACGTCGTCGAAATCGATGTTGACGAGCGAGGCTAGGGAACCATATTTAGCGGACTTGAAGATTGATTCACACTGACCTGCCCAGGCACAGAATCGAATACCGAACGCCAGCGCAACGAGTCCAGCATTTCCTGCGCCTTCCACTGCTCTTCGCGTATCCGTGTCTGTTTCGAACTCAGCTTCACCGGCAAATTGACGAATAGCCCTCTTCACATCATCGATAGATATCTCCGGGAGAGGATCGCAGCCTCTCTCGATGACTCGGACGACTGGATTGTTTCGTAACGACGCGTGACTCGCATAGCTCTCGTCGTAATCATCCACATCGACGTGTTGGTCGTGTACTCGTTCTGATGCAAAAGCACCGGCGCTCACACTCTCGTAGTGTCGTTTTATTGCGCGTTTCACGTTGCGTCGAATGGAGTTTGGCCCTCTCAAAGAAATAATAATTTCTTTCGGACGAGCTTGCGTAAGAATCGAGATCAGCTTCGCAAAAGCAGCGGATGTATCATCGTTGGTATCGTCGCCGTTGTTTACGAGTGATTCGTTGATACTGTTTTTGTTACTGTCGATTGAAATTTTGAACGAACCGAATTTGACGTTTCCTTTATCGGCGTCGATTAAGCAAACGCCGAGGAAGTCGTCGCCCTCTTGAGCGAGCGTGCAAACCCACGACTCTTGGTTCGTATCGTCAACAAATCCTTTATTCAAACCAGGTGTGATAATCTCTGTTATTTTTCGTTCACAGAGTTTCCTCTTGGTGTCAATCTCTTTCCCTTCGACGCATTTCGCGATGCAATATCCATGAGCGATGAGCTTCGAGCACCAGTCGTCGAAAACCACGTACGGGAAGCCAACTTTGCGCATGAAACCGCGATTCTTCCCGGATGGTCGCAAACCAACCGTTTCGCCCGTATCAGCATCGTTCTGAAAAAGATTAAAGAAGCGACCGACTTGAACGCACACTAAGCAGTCCATCATTTGCGATTTGACGCTCCAATACCAACGCGCGAACGGCGGGAGTTGTTCCAAAGCGCCGGTTGGAATAAAAAGCGACGAGGCGTCCGGAATCAACTCACCGTTTACTTCCGTGTCTAACTGCATCGCGCGCATCAACTCGTTCGCGACTAATTTCTCTCCGCGCGCGACATTTCTCGAATCGCGCTGGACCTTGATCCAGTCGGGAGGCTTGGTATTGTTTTTATCAGGCGCTTCTTCGTCTCCTGCTCCTCCTGTTTGCAGAGCGTCCAGGAGCGTGCGCTTCTTCATACGACGCGTCTTTTCGTTCTCCTTGTTTTCGTTAAGAAATTGAAGCATTTCGTCTGCATCATCGCGTTGTTCACGCCGTTGGAGCACGTCCGGACGGGTCATCACGACAGTTTCTGTTAACGAACTTGTCGTCGTGTTCGTCGACGTCGTTGCCGAAACACTTTTAAAATTATTAGGTTTTGGTATTTTTTGCGTCGTCGTCGTCGTCGTTCGAAACGAAAGCGCCGCATCGGACGCGCGATGTTTTTTACCAGGCGTTCGCGTCAAAAATGATGAAGACGACGCTTTCTTCGCAGGAGAGTTTGAAAAGGTAGGCGCTTGCATTGGTTGCGTGTGCGCCGTGGCGAAAGAAGCGCTGTGAAAACTTTGTCGTTTTTGTTTCTTTTCCTTCTTTGTCGCCGTTTTGAAACCTAAACCTTCTCCGCCTTCTCGAAAGGTTCTCAAGGCGTTCTCTTCGTTCATCATCGTCTTACCTGGCGGCGGAAAGAATCGACGTCGCGCTGCTTCCGCCGCCGGCACGCGATCTTCCTCGTCTTCTCCGCCGTCTTTATTGCGGTCGAACTTCATGCTCTTGCTTTTTTTATTTGTGAAGAAGAAGAAGAAGAAGAAGAAGAAGAAGAAGAAGAAGAAGAAGAAGAAGAAGACGAGACGGTACCTTTTTTTTTAAATGTGAACACCTAACGCGACTTATTTTGACATCTTTTGAACTTGTTATATATTGCGCTTCTGGTACTTTATGTAATATCGGTCATTCAAGTTCCCGTTCGTCCAAAGCGCGTTGAAATAAGAGAACCCGTAATCAGCCGGCAATCTGTTTTCGAACGGTTTCCCATCCGTAGCGGTTGGTTCGAACAAGTGCGGGACGACGGAGAGTTCTCGACACATTCGCATCGCGTACCCCGGATCGTCCGTCACTAAAATTAGAAACGCACCGGTTTTCAACGTGCGGTGAGATTCAACCAAAAAAGCACCATCGACGAGACAATTGGCGCTCCCATTCCACTCGGGCGGATCCGGAAAGTTTACGTATATTTCATCGAGCACTTCGTTTGGTATTTGCTTCCGCATGCACTCGTGGGCTAATCCACAGAGCATCGTGAGATTGCGAACGCCGAGTCGCAAACTTTTAATCCACGTCAACGCAACGCGATTCTCTCGCATTTCAATACCAAACCACTCTGTCGTCTCTTTTTCTTTCGCGCACCGCGACGTGATCCAATCTCCGTGGCCAGAGCACACTTCTAGCTTTGCTTTCATGAAAGCTTTTCCTTTCCTTTCGTATCTCGACGCCCAAAACTTTTCTATAGCAGGAGTTTCGGCAAGTTCTCTTTGCTTGTGAACAAAGACAATATCATCGGTCTCATCTACACCAAACGCTTCTGCTCGCTGCTTCGCTTCTTGTCTAATCACATCGTCATCGTTTGAAAGGAACGCTTCTATTTCGACAATCTCTCGAAGAGCGTCCGACGCTCTCGCTTTGAAAAAGTTCGAAACTGATTTACTCGGCGTTGTTGAGTCGTCGTTCGGTTTTTGGTTGTTACTTCTATCTTTTTCGCTGCTGTTATTCGCGTTGCTACTAAACTGCTCGGCGTTCCGTTGCTCTTCGTCTGCTCTCTCTCTGCACTTCGCTATTGCTCTTTTTGCGACGTCGACTTTCCCTACCGTCGCCGCGACACCGGCTAAAGAAGCGAGCGCTGACGCTGGAATGTTCAACACCTTTCCGTTCTCATCTTGTTGTAATTCTAATTCATTCAGTGTCTTTTCTGCTTTTTCTACGTCTAGTCTTGACGCGTACGACTTCGATAGATACTCGTAACACGCCGCGTCTGGTAATACGTCAAAACATTCTCGCATCAAAGAAAATGTTGCTTCCGCTGAATGGACATCGCGATATCTCACGCAATTCCTCAAAATAGTTGAAAACGTCCGCACGTTCGCTCGTGGACGGCTTGCACTACCGCGAACCATATCTTTCACTAATTCTAAAGCTTCATCTATCAATCCTTCCTCACATAGTCCCTTGACGAAGACGGTACACGTGACCTCGTTTGGTTTTTCATCGCAGTCGCGCTCCATCTTCTGAAAAACTTCTCTAGCTCGTTTTAACTCGCCAACTCGAACGCACGCGTTCAGTAAATTCGTGTAAGAGTATGCGTTTGGTTCGATGTTGCACTCTTTCTCGAGTATCCGAAACGCCTCTTCCGCGAACCCAAACTGCTTGTCGTTTCCAAAGTCTCTGATAAGACGGTTAAAGAATTTCACCTCTTTCAATTTCTTCGCTCGCTTTAAAAGAGTCTGCGCATCGCGAGACCGTTTTCTATTTGCTCTGAAACATCGATTCATTCCTTCGTCTAGCTTGGCAAGCTGTGAATACGGCGTCGGTTGTAACTCATTCAGCGATGACAAATGCTCTTCCTTAGACGTGTCTTTTTGTTGTTGTTCTGTCGGTTGTAACTCATTCAGCGATGACAAATGCTCTTCCTTAGACGTGTCTTTTTGTTGTTGCTCTGCGACGAAACGCGCAAAGTCCCCACCAACAACGACACCGTTAGATGATTTCTTCTTATCGTTCTCTCTTGTGTCGCTGACTTCGCGGCTTTCCTCGTTCTTTCGCTTCGCCGCCATGTGGGCGTCTCTTTTTTCTGACGATTTTTTTAGGTGTGTAGGTGTGTTCTCCCCTTCACTTTTATTTTTGTATCTCCCAGCTCAATCATCATCATCATCATCATTATTTCATTACTTTTATCAATGAGAGATGATTCTAACAGTAAGGATGTGGCGCAAACTGATAAAATGCGTTCTTCGAAGTAATAGACGATTAGTACGCATCCCTGCGCTTGCGCACGCTACAGAATCGTCTTGAAATTCAAAAATTGGAGGTAAAAACGTCTGTTGGAGCATAGATGACTGCACTGGATAACAAGGACACCTTCTTTGGTCTCAGAATGCGCAAAAGACGAACGAGACTCGCTATTATATTCAGTGTGTTTATTATATTGGCGTATTTTGATCCTTTGAAGAGAGAGGTGGACGAGGAAGCTGAAAAGAGTAGTTTGGGGATTACGAGTACACCTAAGGGAGAGTTGAGTGCAGAGACGAAGGCGCAGACGATGGTAAAATCGGATAAACCACCACTCGCGACGAGCCTTCGTGATACACACGACAATTCACAGTCTTCTGACGCTATTATATCCTCGCAATTCATTTTCCCAGTGGGAACATACCCTTCGTCGCACTCGGCGACTATCATCGCGCTTGATAACGAAGAAGAAGAAGAAGAAGGCGGTCGTTATCGATTGCTCGCTTCGTGGTTTGCAGGTACAGAAGAGAACGCACCGGATGTTGCAATCTACACTTCGACGTATGATTCGAGAACGAGCTCTTGGCAGTCGATTCCGGACGTTGCCGTGAGTGCCTTTCGCCCGGACGATAGCTCGTGCGCGGTCATCTCTGGGGGCGAAGGCTGCAAGTTACGAGAAAACTCGCTTTGGAATCCAGTTTTGGTAAAAGAAAATGAAAACAACCACGTTGCGTTGTTTTATAAAGCCGGGAAACATCCTTCGATTTGGGAAGGCTACGTGAAACGCTCCAAGGATGATGGAAAAACGTGGGAACAAGCTGAGAAGTTGCCGAGGAACATTATCGGTCCGGCGAAAAACAAAATACTAGAAGTCAACGATAGATTATGGCTAGCGCCGTCTTCCAGAGAGGCAAACGCAAAGGATGGATCGCGAAATTGGAAACTGATCGTCGAACGGTCTCGTGACGGCGGGAAATCGTGGGATCCAGAGGAAAATGTAGAAGTGCCGTTTGATGGGAATGCAATTCAACCATCGATGTGGCGAGGCGACGATGGGTATTTGCGGATGGTAGCGAGAACCGCAACGGATTATGACGAGAAAGGGCGGCGCGCAGACCAGGTGAAAGTCAAGAAGCAGACGTTTATTCGAGGTAAAAAGTATATTATTTATAGCAAATCGTTAGATAAGGAAGGAGAGAAATGGATGAAAGCGAAACCGACGTCGTTGCCCGGCCCGAACAGCGGCATCGACGCGGTCAAATTAAGAGACGGTCGCGTCGTGATTATTTATAATCATTCTTGGGGACTGAAAAGTCTCGGAAGAGGTAAATTAAACGTAGCTATATCGCACGACGACGGTCTCACGTGGACGCCGAGTTCAACCGTTGTTCTGGAAAGCTTTGACGACGGCGCGATATCGGATGTAAACGTAGATAAAAAGAATCAAAAGAAACCGATCGAAATGAGTTATCCGGCTGTTATTCAGGATCCCAAAACAGATTTGATTCACATCGTTTATACTTACGACAGACAAACGATTAAGCACGTGGTTATCAATCCGAATAGATTGTAGATTAATGTAATCCAAATCCGGAACTCCCCTAACCAACCCTAGAAAAAACCGGAACTCCCCTAAAAACCCCTAGCAAAAAAAACAGAAATCCCTAAAAATCCCCTAACAAACTAGTAACCATCCATGAAATCCGCGAAAATCAAGGATGTACA
>ENA-OWPI01000423-OWPI01000423.1-marine-metagenome-genome-assembly--contig:-NODE-423-length-59324-cov-11.476598_pt1 | contig 59324 bp, 41 predicted proteins | sample MGYA00238138_ERZ651775 | MGnify/ENA primary metagenome ERZ651775 (study PRJEB26906, sample SAMN06265043) | marine metagenome | isolation source: Helgoland LTER site | place: Germany:Helgoland, sampling...
CGTAATCCCTTAACGAACATTCTGAATAAAATAAATTTAGGGTTGGTTAAATGCTGATGAATATACGACGTGTATGTATGTGTATACTTAGAAGTACAACAGTACAACTGAGCTAATGTTGAGTACGCATGTGCCTTTGCAAATGAGCAAGTTGACGAAAAGCTTTATCGCAAACATCGCATTCGTACGGTTTCTCGTTCGTGTGAATACGCATGTGGCTTTCCAAATTACCGGCTTGAGTAAAACGCTTCTCGCACACATCGCATTCGTACGGTTTCTCGTTCGTGTGAATACGCATGTGCGTTTTCAAATTACCAAGTTGACGAAAAGCTTTATCGCACACATCGCACTCGTACGGTTTCTCGTTCGTGTGAATACGCGTGTGGCTTTTCAAAGCACTAGAATCACTGAAACGCTTCTCGCACACATCACACTCGTACGGCTTCTCGTTCGTGTGAATACGCTTGTGCCTTTGCAAATTACCAGAATCACTAAAACGCTTCTCGCACACATCACATTCGTACGGTTTCTCTTTCGTGTGAGTACGCATGTGTATGGCCAAATTGTATGGTGCTCTAAACATCTTCTCGCAAACATCGCACTCGTGCCCTCTCTTTCTCTTCACTCCTTTAGCAATAAAAGCAGTTTCTTCTTCTCGCATCTGGTGATTTTGCTCCACGACATCGTCGCACGGCACGCACATAATCCTCCATAATTGCTTCACGTCCTCGTCTTCTCCCTCTTCTTCTTCTTCTTCTCCCTCTTCTTCTTCTTCTTTTTGTATCTGATGATTTGCCTCGACATCCTCATCATCAGGAATCCTCGAACGCACAAACACCAAAGGTTCTTCTTTCCCGCGTCCCTTCAAAACCGTCCTCGCGTTCACCGCTCTTTTCGGATGTGGATTCTTTCGCGGTCGTCGTCGCATGTTGTTGTTGTTGTTGTTGTTGTTGTTCTTTCAACGCGTCGTCGTCGCAGAGTAGAAGAGGTTCTTTCTCAAAGCGTAAAGAGTATGTAATAGCAGTGTTTAAGTCTTGGAAAAAAAAAAAATTGAGACGTTTCGCAGGAAATGAAGAAAAAGCATCTCAAAAAAAAATTTCTCCTCAGAACGAACCACAACACAACTCACTCGAAAACAACGAAAGTCTTTCCAAAATTCTGTCGTTGTTGTCTTTCTCTTCCGGTGGATGCTGAGAGGAAGCAGCTCGCGGTGTCTTCGTTCGCTGCGCACAAAGTCCTCCTCCTCTTTCATTTCCTCGTCTTTATCCTCTCCTTCGAAAACTGCGCGTGCTGCTTTTGCCAGCTTTTGTGCTCGAGGAGGACCGAGAACGGAAGGAACACGTTTTATTCCAAGTCGTCGTCATCATCGTAATCCGTCTTTGAACAACAACAGATTTTCCCCGAGTTTAAGTCTGTCCTCTTTGTCGCCGCATCGGAGAACGAGAAGACCAACACCAGCGAGAGGTACGGAAGGGTTGTTTTTCGCGTCGCTTCCTCCCGTTGGTCCTCAGTTGGCGTCGTTTTCGGCGGCGGCGTCATCGTCTTTGTCTGTGTTCTCATCAACAACAACAAACATGGTGTCCGTGGCGTGGATAGTCGGCGCGGCTTCGATTGTTGATTTTGGCATCCAACTCGTCGGTTGGGCGATATCGAGCGCGATGAAAACGGAAAAGTATTACGATTTGTGCGGGTCCGGGGCGTTTGCCGCGGTCGCGGTTTCCACGTTTGCGTGCACGAACGGGGAACCTCGCGCGGCGTTGGCGACGACGGCGTTGTTGGCGTGGGCGATGCGCTTGGGCGCGTTTCTCGTCACGCGGGTGCATAAAGACGGAGGGGATAAAAGGTTCGACGGGATTAAAGAAGACCCGGCGACGTTTGGGATTTATTGGTTCATACAAGGGATTTGGGTGCTGGTGACGGCGATGCCGGTGATTTTGATCAACGCGAACGCGGTGACGCAAGGACCGTTGAGAGCTTTAGATTGGATCGGGTTTGCCATTTTTGCCGTCGGATTGACCATGGAAACGGTCGCCGATCAACAAAAAAGAGCGTTCAAAGCGGACGAGAGGAATAAGGGAAGATACATCGATAGCGGTTTGTGGAGCGTTTCGAGACACCCGAACTATTTCGGCGAGATTACTTTATGGACCGGGTTGAGTATGGTGGGGTTGTCCGGCGTGGCGAAATACGGCGCCGGCGAAATCATCGGGTGCGTCCTGTCGCCGTTGCTGGTGACGTTTTTAATCACGCAGTTGAGCGGGATTCCGTTGTTAGAGAAGAGCGCGGACGAGAGGTGGGGTAACGAAGAGGCGTATCAAAAGTATAAGAGAGAAACGCCGACGTTGGTGCCTTACATTGGGGGCAAATAAAAAATCTTACTTCCTCGCAAAAGCATAAAGTGTACACGTAACCAATTTTGTGATTACATCATCATCTAAGACGTTCTAATAAAAACTTGTTCAGTCATCTTTTACTACTCGCCGCCGCACGGCGGCGCGGTTATATTGCTGCTATTTTGTTCGGATGTAAACTCCCACGCTCTCCCTCTCGACTCTTTTTCAAGTTTCGAACGCGATTTTTGTGTCTTTTCGAGGACGTGTGCGCCAACCAATCGCGATCGCCGCGGAAAATTCGATCGCCGCACGCTTCGCACGCGCGTTCAATCCACGCGTCGTTGTTTTCCTCGAGATCAACAATAACATCGCGGCGAGTGCTCTTTTTCGTCGATGGTGCGTTTACGTCGTCGACAAACTCCTCCGTAATGAATCGTACCGCTCGGGAGACGACTTCGTCTTCCCAAAACGCGTTCGCCTTCGAGGACGAGGGCGGTGATGCCGCCAGCATCTCGTGCATTTTCGTCGCGTCTATTTCGATCGTCGGCGCGGAACGAAACTCGCTCGATTCTACCATGTTTGCAAACTGTCTGCGTTGGCGTCTGGCTAAACGTTTCGTTCGCGCGCACATTTTCTCGAATCGTGTTTCTGTGTCGTCATCTGTTTCGTCCAGAAACTCTCGAACGCCAATGGCTTGCGCCACACCTGTGTTTGATTTCGCGGCGGTCGGGTAGGTTTCGATGAACGTTTTAATCTCCTTCTCGACGCCGTCGTGGCGCATTCGCTCCAAGCGCGTCTCGAGCGTCTTTTCCAACGCCTCGTTCTCCGCGACCACGTGTATCACTCTCGTCACGGTAGGTGGAAACATCAGTTGTTGCTCGTTTTGCTGTTTTCGTTCGTCGTCGTTTGCTTTGTCTTTTTTGCGTTGAAATATCGTTGAAGGCAACAAACTTTCTTCGCCGTTTGCCTCTTCGGCTATTTGCAAATACCTTCTCACGCGTCTCGCGTCTTTCGGATGCAGACGCGCGGCTGCTTTTGGATCCAATTCGCGCAATCTCTCGTGCATCGCTCGTCTCTCTTCCAAGGAAAGTATATCCACGTCGTCGTCGTCGTCGTCGTCATCGTCCGATGTATCCGGCATCGACGCCTCGCGTTCAGGTAAAAAAGTCTTCAACATGGCCGCTTTCGCGTAATACGGCGTACCGCCGACGCATACGACGACGCTCCTCTTTCCATGCCTCTTCGTCCAAATCTTCTCCACGATTTCTAAAAATGATGCACGAAACCACCGCACGTCTTTTTTCTTTGTCTTTGTCTTCTTCTTCGTCCTCGTCTCCTCCTCCTCCTCGATCCCAACGACCCCGAACAACTCGTGCACCACCTCCCCTCTCGTCTTCTTCTTCTCCTCCTTTTCCTCTACCAAAACTCGCGCGGTCGCGATCGGCAGTTCCTCGTGCACTTGCAACGCGTCCATGTTCACGATCGTCACCATCTGGTCATCGATATCATCGTCGTCATCATCAGACTTCTTCTTCTTTACCTTCTTTGTCTCCGAGTTCGTCGTCTCCGAAAATGAAGATTCCATTAAAATCTTCACCGCGATATCTTCCGCGACCTTCGTCTTCCCGACACCGGTCGAGCCCAGGATAAAAACCACCCTCCTATTCTCATCGTTCCGCATCATCGTCGTCTCATTATTATATTTCGCGTCTTCTCAAAGAAGAGAACAAACAAACGTAAGTGTGTTTTTGTGACAAAGCACAGAAGGAAGAAAAATGAAAAAAAAAAGAGAGAGAGAAAAGAAACCTGTCTCTGTTAGGGTTTAAGACCCTAAACATAAAAAGCAGAGATCAAATTTTTCCTCCTCCCAAACATCATCATCACATAAACTACGTTTGAGGGAGCGCGTTGTTGTCTCACCACCACCCCTTTCTTCTCTTTGATTTCTCCTTTTTTGTTGCGTTTTGTCGTCAGAGAGACGACGACGACGACGTGGGAGGAACGACTTTTTTGAAGAGAGAGGTGGTGGGGTGGTATTTGTTGTCCTCCTTAAAGAAGAAAGAAAGAGAATTTAGAGCGCTTTCTGTAGTTTAGGGTTTAGGTTTTAGAGAGCACCAAACATGGAGGAGAAACGCGACGTTCCGATCGAATTCCGCTTGGACGCGCTGGAAGAAGAGCTCTTCCGCCTCCACGAGGACGTTCTGGAAGCAGAAAATGTTTCTTGGTTACCGAGAGGGCATCACGCGCAACAACTGCTTTCGGAATACAACAATGGGTTCGGGATGATGATGATGATGATGATGCAACAACGAGAACAACAACAAAAACGTAAACGAGATGACGATGGAGGAGATTTGAAGGATGACGACGATGCTTCTCATCATCATCATCGCAGTAGACATGGTCGAGAGAAGGAGAGTAATGGGAGGAATTTTTATCATCATCGCGGAGAAGGAGGAGCGGCGACGTTGGCGTTGCAACGCGCGCCGTACACGCTCGCGGAAGCGCACGGCGTCGACGAGATGGAGAAGAAAGCCTCGGCGAGAAGTAGTCAACCTTCGTCTTCTTTTCCAGCTAAGAAGAAGAGCGGGGGTAGTTTTAAGAGTAAAAAGAAGAGTTTCGGGAGCTTTGGCAACTTGGCCGGCGCGGCGGGCGGCGGGAAAAGTTTTCAAGGAGGAGGAGGGAAGAAGAAGAGCGCTTTGAAGCAACACAAAGGAGGCGCGCCGACGATGCTGACGAAAACGAAGACGTCCTCGTGGTGGAGGTGGGCGGAGGAAGTGTTTCGGAGGGTCGGAGCGAACGATGTGGCGAGAGTGTTGCCGACGAAGAACTGGAGAGACGACCAGGCGTTGAAGATACCGCCAATTGGGAATAGGAACGGGATGATGATTTTTGACTACGACAACGGCAACAACAACGAGGAGGGGGTGAGCGAAGAGGAACGGTTGAGGAGAGCGGCGGCAGGAGCCGCGGCGACGACGAGTGGCCAACAACTCCCACTCCAACACCAGCAAGCGCCGGCGCTGGGTGCGGCGCCTTTACTGCTTTTACAGTCGCCTTTTGACGCGTTCAAACCGCTAGGGGAAGAAGCGACGAGAGCGACGCAGTCGTTTGACTGTTTGCAAAGCGACGAAATTCGAGAGTTGTGTTTTGCGTTTTTAGCCATGTCGAGAGAAATAGGAAGTTTGTTGCGGAAAGAAAGCGACGACGAAGAAGACGACGAAGATGACGATGAAGATAAAGAGGACGAGGACATCGCCGCGTCGTTTTTGGAAGATATTTTCAACGGCGACAAACAAGCGCGCGATAGATGGATGAAAGCGCCCGCAAAGAAAGTCGCCTCGAGGAGTAGCTCGAGGACAAAGTTAGCGTTAGCCGCGCAAGAAGAGGAGAAGGAGCTGACCGAGGACGATTTAATCGTCATGCGTGCGCGGATATGGTTATCGGAGATTGTGGTAAAAATTGTCGAAAGACGAAAACAAGCCATCGAGAACCACGGGAGGAAATTTGATAAAGATGTGGTCGTGGTGAAGGATACGAACAACGCGGGTGTTGGGTACGGAGCTAATGCGAAGTTGATGGGCGCGACCGTAACGAAGAAACGCAAAGGCGCGGCTGCGAAGAAAGGCAAGAAGAGCGCGTGGACGACGAAAGCGAAACAATTGAAGCAACAAGAAGAAGAAAAACAGCAACAAGAACAACTGTTGCTTCTGCAACAACAAGAAGCGCAAATAAAGTTGGAGGAAGCGGAGAAAGCGAATGCGCGTGGGATGAGTGGATCTTCTTTCATGGAAACGAAAGAAGAAATACTCGCAAAGAAGGTACAACTCGAGAATCGCATTCGGGCGACGTTTGGCGCATCCGGCGATCACGACGCGGTGGAGCGCATAGCTCTGGGCGAAGCCGCGCACCCGCACACTCTGCAACTCATGCAAACGGCATTCACAACGCCCGAGTTTACCGCAACCATAGAAAAGGAAGAAGAGACGCCCTCGAGACAACGAAAGATACCGGCGGGAAGAAGAGGAGCTAAAGGAAATAAGAGCGCGTCGAAGAGAGCGAAAGCGTGCGCTTTGTGCGAAAAAGGCTCGGATCACGCCAAGGCAACTTGTGGGACGGATGAGGCGCAGTTTCGGTGTGAAAAGTTGCGCGAACGCATCAAAGATGAAATTATGGAGAAGAAGCGGAAGGCAGAAGAGGCGCTCGAGGATGTCGCAGCGGAATGCGCGGAAGAAATGAAAGAGAAAAAGTCCGCCTCGAAAACGAAGAAGCGGAAGAACGAGAAAACGCCGGCGCGAAAAGGAAGGAGTCACGAAGAGACGACGACGCCGAAAGTCAACAAAACCCTCAAATCACCATTCTCGCCCGATACCAACGGTAAAGTCAAGTTTCCGTCTTTAGCCGTCGTTCCGATGCAAAGATACGGAGGTGATGATGAAGATAAAAGCAAAAGCGACGAAGAGGACGATCCGACGGCGAAAGATGCGAAGGACGAGTTGAAGCGTTTACAAAAGTATTTTTCAAACAACCCAGAGTTGGTTTCGTGCGCTCCGTGCGATGACGTCGAGAACGAATTGCTCACGTGCCAATACGAGCTTCTGTATCAAATCAACGCCAATCGATCAAACTTGACGAAATTCTTCCAAGAAATTACCGGCAAGATTGAAGAAGAGGCGACGTGGTTTGAGAACAGATACGTTGGCATCAGCGAAGCGAATGCGTTCGTCAACACCATCCGCGAAGCACGGAGGAAGGAAAAGAGGGAGAAGCGCGCGAGAGATCAACAGCAAGCGTTTGAAAAAGCCGCCGCAGCAGCGGAAGAGTCCAAACGCCAAGCGTTTCGCCGCCATCTCGGGGAACAGGTTGCGGCAGCGACCGGTAATCCGGACGTGAATCCGGATCAACTCGTGATTCCTGAAATGCCGGATGAATCGGCGAACGTTTCTCGCCCGCGGCGCGGCGTCGCTTTGGCCAACGCCGCGTTACAAGTGTTAGGATTGAGAGGTAAAGTTGCCGGCTTCTTCGGAACGAGTCCGAAAGCGAACGCGTTGGAGTCGAAACAGTCTTCGTTTACGGAGCGATCGTTAGATAAGAACGCCGATCATCAAAATAACAAAGGTATTGCTATCGGAACCGTCGACGCGAGAAATTTGTTCCAACTTCTCGATCCTTTACACGCCTCTACGAGTCGAACTGTTTTGGACGTGTGCAACGTCTGCGCGAACTCGTGTTGTCCCGCGAAAGTAGTCAAGGATAAAACAATCTACCGGTGTCTCGGATGCGACGTTACGGTGCACGACGAGTGTTACGGTGTTTTATCCGAGAAGAACGAAAAGCACAAATCTTTCGTCTGCGACGTGTGTGCGCACAATCACGGGAGCGGCTACGGATCTTGGCCGGATGCGCAAAAACGCACGGCACATTCGCCTTTGTTAACTTCCGCCGACGAGAAATTACGAGCACAGGGGAAAAGCGTTTCGTGTATTTTGTGTCCCGCGAAACTTGGCGCCATGAAGAAAGCATCCCTCACGCTTCCAGTTTCGCAGAGAGCCAATCAACAGAATTCGACAACGACGGCGTGGGTCCACGTGTCGTGCGCGGAATTAGTCCGAGGCGCGACGACGAACCCGTTCGCCGATTCCGTAGAGATTAATCCAACCGTTTTTGGTGGAACTATTCACTTCTCCGGAACGCCGACCAATAGAGCCGCCGCTCAAACTGTCGCTGTCGCGCAACCGCCGCAAATCGATACGCCTATCCTGTCAAATTCGTGCACGCTTTGTTATTCGCGAAGAGGCGGATGCGCTGCGACGTGCGCGTTTGGTAGTTGTCGCGCGCGGTTCCACTTGTGCTGCGCGAGAGCTGCTGGTTGGCACGCCCGTTTCTCCGACGGCAGCACTTCTTCCAAAAGACAACCGAGGGCGTATTGCGACCGGCACTCGCCCATCCAAAGAGAAAAAGACGAAAGCAAAGGCGTCCAAGTTGCCAAGTTGTCGCTCACGGATAACGAAAATGAGGTCATGGTTCAAACCGTTCGCGCGTCTGCGGATGGGAAACGCGGGAAAGTTTCCATGCTTAGCGCGTTGAGAGCTATGCAGAGATCCATGCGTCTCGAATGCGAATCTGCTCACAATCAAGGCGGCGGCGGTGTTGTTACCGCCAACGCTCTCGGTCTCGGCGTCGGAACCACCTCCAACTCCGCCGGATTACTCCAACACCAGAGCAGCTACAGCAGCGACGCATCTTTCCTCGACGGTATCCTCCCAAACAAACTCCCCCCGACGTCAAACCCGGACTTATCCCACCCGGGATCAAACGGCGGGACTCCCAAAAAAGCGCGATCCACCGCGTACGCTCGAGGCGCGAGTCGAGGTAAACGCGGCTCCGTCCGCGCGTCCAGAAATGGAAGTCGAGCTCCAGCTACCGCGCTCATGAGTGACGAAGAAGCAATTCGGGCGAACAGCACGTTGCCGGAAGGTTGGGCGTACGTTCCGAGAGAGACTTTAGATAAGTAGTAGCGCGTAGCTTTGGATGTGAATATTTTTGCTTGTTTTCGGTTTCCTTTCGATGCAGTAGACGTCACTTTTTTTCGGATAATCATGGCTTCTTTGGCGGCGACTCGTGCGAACGCGCACGCAACGTGTCTCTCCTCCTTCAGGCGGGGAGGCGCCCTGTCCACCTCCGGCAGACACAACGGCAGACACAATTCTTTGGTGTCTTTTAGAAGCATCTCGTCGGAAAAGACAAACACCGCAGCAAAAACCAAGTCGTCTTCATCCTTGAGCGAAGAAGTAAGAAACGATTTTCCAATCCTCCGGTCGGAAAACGATTTCGGAATGCCAATCGTCTACTTAGACTCCGCGGCGACGTCTCAAAAACCTCTCGCAGTTCTCAACGCGCACGCGCAGTTTTACGCGACCGCAAACGCGAACGTCCACCGAGGCGTGCACTACTTATCCGCAAAGGCGACGGATGCGTACGAACAAAGCCGCGCGAAAGTTGGAAAGTTTATCAACGCGAAAACGGACAGAGAGATTGTGTTTACCCGAAACGCGAGCGAGAGTTTGAATTTAATCGCAAACACGTGGGGGGAGACAAACATTAAGGAAGGGGATGAAATCGTTTTATCCGTGGCGGAACATCACTCGAACATCGTGCCGTGGCAGTTGTTGGCGGAAAGGAAAGGCGCGGTGTTGAGATTTATCGGATTGGATGAGAACGAATGTTTGGACTTGGAGGAGTTGGAAAGAACGGTGAACGCGAGGACGAAGCTGGTGTCGTTGCCGCACGTTTCGAACGTGCTCGGTTTTACGAGCGACGTGGAAAGGATCGTGAAAACGGCAAAGAGCGTCAACGCGACGGTAGTTTTAGACGCGTGTCAAAGCGTTCCGCACATGCCGGTAGACGTGCAAACGTTAGGGGCAGATTTCATCGTCGCCAGCGGTCATAAGATGTGCGGTCCAACCGGTATTGGGTTTTTATGGGGCAAGTACGACGTGTTGTCCGAGATGCCGCCGTGGATGGGCGGCGGCGAAATGATCCAAGACGTCTACTTGGAAAAGTCTACGTACGCACCACCGCCGGGTAGATTTGAAGCCGGCACTCCGGCGATTGCGGAAGCCGTCGCTTTAGGCGCCGCGTGCGACTACCTCTCCAAAATAGGCATGGACCGCGTCCACGAGTTTGAACTCGAACTCGGTGCGTACCTCTACTCCGAACTCCTCAAAAACATCCCCAACGTCCGCATATACGGTCCAAACCCACTGAAAGTAAACCCTCAAACTGGCAAAAACTTCGAACGCGCCTCCTTAGCCGCCTTCAACGTCGACGGCGTCAACTGCTCGGACGTTTGCACCTTACTCGACCAACTCCACGGCGTCGGCTGTCGAAGCGGTCACCACTGCACGCAACCGTTGCACCGACACTTAGACGTCCTCGGTAGCGCTCGAGCGAGTTTGTACATTTACAACACCAAAGAAGACGTGGATAAGTTCATCGAAGCGTTGAAAGAAGTCTTGGAGTTTTTAGGCGAACCCGTTTAAGTGCACTATTTTATTCACACAGCGTAGTAGTACACACACACACACACGCGCGCGCACATTTCTCTCGCACATCACCTTTACTCGTCGTAGCTTCTCTGCCAGTCGATGTAAATGCTCCGGTACCTGGAACTTTGCGTAACCGAAGACACTCTTTTGTACCAGTTTGTGTGTTGGACTCCAAATGCGTTTTGTTTTTTTTTTGTTTTTTTGAGGTCCATCAAATTTTTGTACTCCTTGCTCGTGCTCGAGTACCTCCTTTAGTGCGAAGAGCACACATTTGCATACTCCGAGACGTTCAAAAAGAGTACCCCATTTGCACTGAAAAAGATTCGTTGTTACGAGCGGTCCACAAACGCGCACGAGCAGCAAAAACTTTCTTCTCGGGCGGCGTTTCAGTGCTTCACACTTTTTACGCACTTCTTCCACTTCCCCTTCTCTGTATTCCGTTTATTTATATACTCAAATGATTGCCATTCAACGCACCTCTGCATCACTCGTCGGAGCGACGACTGGGGCGAGATCGTCCCCCGCGACGTCGAGAAAAAATCATCGCGCCGCTGCCGCTTCCACCGTCACCCGTCGTGATGGGATGCGTTCTCACGTGACGTCGATGGAACGAAGGACGAAGAATTCGTTCCGACTCCCCGCGATCGCGATGCCGTCTCCCGAAGTCAACGAACAGATGCAAACGATGACGTACAACGAAACCGGGAAATGGCGGGAGAATTTTGACCTCGCCGGGTGGGCGAAGGAGATCAGAGAGGTACGTTTCTCGTCCCTTGAATTCAAACGACGTCCTTTTCCCCCGGTGGTGATAAGGATGTGGATTGTGTTCGTTTTGAAAGCTTTGTCCTCCGCTTTGTCCTCGATCGCGGCATCGTTTCATCGCTTTTAAGGGGAAGAAGAGAGCGTGGTTTTGTACGTTTTACGTCCTTCCCTCTGGCGCGATGAGATCTCGGGCGAGACGCTCGCCAGAACCTCTCTAGAGGATGGATGACTTTTCGGCGCAAATGTCTCCCCTTTTATCCTTTCTCGTACTCACAAGCAGCCCTCTGATCTCTTTTTTTCGCTTCAATGACGATGATGACATTTTTAACACGAATAACAGGTTGAAAAAGAACAACGCTCGGATAAGTACCACGAAGAGGACGTGAAGCACCTGAAGAAGATCCTCGGATGGGCGAACATGTGCTACTACGGCGGACTCGGGGTTATGTTTTTACTGCCGCAACTCGGCGTGGCGCAAGCGTTTGGGGCGAACGTTTTAGGCGCGTTTATGATGTCCACGGCGATTTGCGCGAGATGGACGATGGTTGGACACCACGTGTGCCACGGTGGGTATAACGCGGCCATGACGGAAGGGAACGAGATTAAAGGGAGGTTTCACCGAAGGAAGTTTGCAAGAGGGCCGTGGAACAGAATCATCGACTGGATGGATTGGATGATGCCGGAGGCGTGGGACGTGGAACACAACCACTTGCACCACTATCAGTTGGGGGAGGATGCTGACCCGGATTTGGTCGAGAGAAACATGAAGACGACGAGAGAAGGGCCGATGCCGATGTGGGCGAGATACATGCAAGTTGCCGCGTTGTCCGTGATTTGGAAGTGGTTTTACTACGCGCCGAACACGATGAAGGAGTTGTTCGCGAGAAGAGCGAGAGAGGCGGAAAAGAGAGGCGAGGAATCGTACCAACCGTACACGACTGGGTCGATGCCGTCCACGGTATTGACGACGGTCCAATCTGCGTTCCAGGGGAACTTTGGCGCGATTATTGAAACCGCCAAGTGCTTCGCGCCGTACGCGACGTTTCAGTTTGGCGTCTTGCCGGCGGTTGGTTACGCCATCGGCGGCGCGCAAATGGCCATGGCCACTTTGGCGACGACTTTATTGGCGGATTTGTTCACCAACTTGCACTCGTTCATCGTGATCGCGACGAACCACGTCGGTGACGACATTTACAGATTTGAATCCGAGACGAAACCGAGAACGGACGACTTTTACATGCGAGCAGTTATCGGCTCTGCGAACTTTCGCACCGGGGGCGACGTCAACGATTTCATGCACGGCTGGTTGAACTACCAAATCGAGCACCACATGTGGCCGGACATGTCCATGCGATGCTATCAAAGAGCGCAACCGAAAGTTAAGGCGATTTGCGAAAAGTACGGCATGCCGTACGTGCAAGAGAACGTGTTCAAGCGCGTTGGGCAATTGGTCGATGTCATGGTCGGCAAGCGCACAATGCTCGTATGGGAAAACGGAGATTAATTTTTAGCGTTTATTATAACTACCTAGCCTCGAACTTTATGTGTAATTACAACTGAAAAGACTTAAGTGAAAACTTATTTTCTTCCTCACTCACGGAAAGATGTCGCCGTTCAACGGATGCTGCTCCGCGTTTTCCTTCTTGTTTTTCTTTTCCGGTTTCGCGCGACGAAACCCGTTCAAATATTTTTCTAAAGTGTCCAAAGTCAAATACGGTTGGTCCTCTTCGCACACCGAATCGTTTTGCAACTGCACGCGATCCAACACCGGCGTCGGTTCCACCGGTCCTTCTTTTTCTAAAGCATCAGCCGACCGTCGAAAAGATTCGCAGACGTCCTTCTCGAAAGGGTCTAAGCAAACGCCCGTGGATAACATGACTTCGACTCGAAATCGAAGCGGGTCGTCCGGTGGAACGTGGAAACACTCGTACATGCGAAAAACGATGTGAGTTAAATAATCGAGCTCTTTCGAGCGTTCGCCGAGAATTTCGTCTAACCCTTCGACGACGAGCGGGTTTCTCTTCGTGCACGAGAAATCAGAATCCAAATCGGATCTGGCATCAAAAGAAACGTCGGCGGAGGAATTCGGAGCGCGCGGCGGTTTCCGCGGGCTCAAGAGGGGATCGCCAAACGCGTTCGTCTTTGACGTTCCACCACTATTGGTCTTTTGCGTTGTCATCGTCGCAGCTTTTGGAGGCGACGAACTCGCCGCCACGTGTTGTGACGATCGTTTTTTATCGCCACTTGCTCTCTTTCGTAAATCCCCTTCCAAGTGCGCGTATTTCAAAATGTTCAACAGCGAGTGCAAGTGCGACTCGGACGTGAAATACAATCGCGTTCGCACGTGTCTATACGGCGAATGCACCTTCTTTTCGGTCGCGTACCGCATGTTCAAACGCGTCGGCGCGTCTTCCTCTTCGTCCTCGTCTTCGTCGTTTGGATCGGTGCTGTTGTTCTCGTCCGGGGAATTTCTGTTGTTCAAGAGCGACTTCTTGCCCAAAAGTTTGACCGTTTTCTTCTTGTTCGTCTCGACCGCGTACGATTCTTCTCTGGTGTTGCTCATATCAGCGAGAAGTTTACCCAACAAGCCACCGGCGATAGTGGCACCAATTCTAAGCTTTGAGATCGGGTGCGTTCCGTATTCGTTCGGAACAACGCAGTCCGCGAGTTCTTTACTTAAAATGTATAGTTCTTCTAATCCATCGAGTTTTAAGTGCGCGTTGTGAATGGAATCGTATTTCGCGGCGTCGTAAACGTCCGGGACTTTTGAAATATCAAACGTTTCTTTGCGCCCGTGGAATAAATCTTCCTCGAGTTTTTTCCATCGCGTGTGCATGAGAAGAAAACTTTCGCCACCGCCAGGCAATTCGAGCGTGTTACTCGCAGGCGCAGAACCTCTTGGTGCGGTGGCTGAAAAGTACGTCAACGTGTCCACCCACGTGTCCGGCGGTAACGCGTTGTCTTTCAATCCACGGTTTTTGCCCAGCGCGATGAGCACCTTACGCCAACGGTTACGCGCTTTCAACTTATCGTTCATTCGAGATGCCATTTCGAGGAGCTGTGAAGATATGCCGTGAACGAGCTCAAATACTCGGCGAAGTTTTTTGGAAGGTGAAGATGGGACGCTCGCGAGAGCGACGTCTTCCAAGTGACTGTACTCGCCCTCCACCGAGGTCAAGAAATGGTGCGAGTCCAAAAGCTTACCTCGTTCGACTGCGGCGATACGATCAGCGATGAGCCAGGAATTTCCAGAACGTTCGATGTTGAACAAACCTTGAGTTTGCGTGACGAATTCGTCGTACTCGTTTTCTTCGTGGATGTCGTCTCGCGAGGAGGCTCGGCCGAACCGAACCGCTCGAGGGGTAGCAGTATTTCCACTTGATTCATACATTCCGTCCGAACCCGATCGACTCAATCGCGCATTGACGTGAGTAATAACATTTGCGTTGTCAACAGCGGTATCGTTTGAAGGTATGCTCCCGTGGTTTGCAGCAGTATTCGCATTTCCTTCGTCATCGCCCGGGTCGCCTTTTGTCATCATCCTGTACAACTTGTTCTTCGCGTGTAAAATTTCCGCTTCGACTTCGTGCGTCACGAAATCTAAAAGCTTTGCATCTTTAGTCACGAGTGACGCTAAAATAGGCGTCAATTCGCCTTTATGCGTTTCGAGCGCCAATAAACCTTTCGCGAACGCCGCCGCGGTAATCTGCACGCGACCTTCATCGGAAGAATAAATTTTTAAATCGTGACGATAGGTCGAGTGTAAACGCAAGAGTCCGTCCGAATCGGTCGGGTAATAACTCCCACGAGGATACATGCGCTGACGGAAATCTTTTCCAAGCACTTCGGCTTGGTTTTTACCCAAGTGCGTCAAAACACCACCGAATTTGAGAATGAGCAAAGCGGATTCGACTTGTTCGACGGATTGCCCGGTTCGCGGGTCGATCGTTTGGACCCACGAAATCGGTTTCAACTGTGCTTTCCGATTAATCCCGGAAAAGTGCCCACCTTCTTCTAGAATAGCAATCACTTGTCGCCAACCGTCCAAGTTTTCTTTCGCTTCTATTTTTTTTGGATCCTCCGCGTTACCTTGCATGGCGGCTAAGTTCAAATCGTTCTCCGTATCCCCGAGAATCGCTTCGGACTCTTTCTTCACTTGCCCCCAAATAGAGCGACAAATATTCAACAACTCTTGCAATCGCTCCGGCGTTTTCAGTTTCGCTTGTTTTCTCGTGTTATTTTTCGTGCATTGCGCGAGTAAATCTAACAATGGCTTCTGGTGCACGCGAAGTTTCATTTTCTGCTTCGGCGTTCTATCGCCGTGGCGAATCACCGCCAAAACGGCTCGTAACTCTTCTGGTTTACTCGCTAAAGCACTGTTATTGTTGTTATTCATATTGTTGCTGCTGATGTTGTTGTTCTTAATCCCACCGCCGGATGGAGAAGGTACAGTGCCATCTTCGTGATCCTCGTCCTCTTCGTTGATGGATGAACGACCGGTAATGATGGATTCTCTCTGTTGTTCGGCACTCTTGATGTTGACGTGATCGGGTCTCACGGCTTTTAAAATCATCGCGCGGAGACACAACGCGGCATCTTCGACAAACTTTTTGGAATCTTTGACGAAACTCCACCCGTTTACGTCGCAAACGTAGCTCTTACCTTTCGCTCGCAACAAATCAAAGCCGCAGACGTTTTGTCCAAATGCAATGCACACGCGTCTCGCGATTTCTTTCTCCTCGGGCGAAAGCAAAACCGGGTACCTCACCTCCTTTCCGTTCGCATCTCTCAAAACGCGGCCGTCGACGACTGGAGATTTTCGCGCCTCGGCGTGCGCGTAATCTTGACCTAAAGTGTACACTTTCACGTCGGTGCCGTTGGTGGACATAAAATCTTCGTAAATGAACGAGGTGGATCTGCGAACGCGCGAGTACGTGACGTACTCTTCGTTGCCTTCTTCTTTTTCTTCTTCTCTTTCTCCTTCTTGTTGTCCTCGACTTGATGTCTTAGACGCGTCTGCGCTTGCGTCTCCTTTCTCGTTCTCGCTGATAGTTTCCATATTCATCATCATCTTCTCCACCTCTTCCAACCTCCTCGCGTCGTCGTTCAACTCCGCATTTGGCCGGTTGTTTGAAGCGCCGTCGCTCTCTTCCCCTGCCGCGGAAGAACCTCCTCCAACCCCCGTACCATTTCCTCCTTCCTTCTTCCTCTTCTGCGCCGTCGGCGGAGGATAATACGTGCTACTTTTATTCCCAACCTTACGAAACAACTCTTTGTGTCCACCGCCGACCGTGTGTGGATAGTAAATGCTGATGTTATGATTCTCCGCGTCCACCGGTTTCTCCACGAACGGTTTGTATATTCGTTTCCCTTTACACTCGACGTAGTCTTCCTTCTCGTCGAACCCGTCGTCGTCGCTCGTTACGTTTTCCGGGTATTTCACGCCGGATATCGCCTCGGGATCTCTCTTCAGTTTCTCCATCAACTCTTCGTCGTCGTGTAATTTCGAGACGTCGTTCCTGTTCACGAACACGTGGTTCGGTACGGAGATGTTATTCTCCATCAACGTTTGGTACACCAGCCTTCGGTCCAAAAGCGTCCATTGTCTCGTCACGTCGTTCACCATGAACGGTTTTCGCAATTTCACGTACATGTGTGCTTTCTCCAACGGGAACCCACGGCTGAAAAAACTGATCAACGCGTCCACAATTGGCCACGATTCGATGGGATCGTTCAAAATGACTTCATCTGGGAAGACGATGATGTCGAATTCGTTGAACGCGGATAAGCGTTGGAGGATGGATTGCATCTGCGCCGAGTTGGATTTTTTGTTCATCGCGCATATTCCGAGCTTGACTTTCTTGTGCAGAGGAGGCATTTTGAGAGGAGTGGTTTTTGTTGTTGGTGCTCCCGGTTGCTCTCCTTCTCGCACAAAACGCACGAAAAAACAACTCTCTCTCTCTCTCTCTTTATCTCTCTCTTTCTGTGTTTGTGCGTGTTTATTAGCTTCTTTTCAAAGGCTCTCTTTCGCGCCGCGAGACGAGAGTTAAATGTTTCTCAAGGGAAAAATGAGGAAAAGTGGCGGCACAAATGTGCCTCCTCTCTTGCTCGTTGAATACAACACTTTGCGCGCCGCACTCGTTAAAGGAAGAAGAAGCGCGCGGGCAAAAGCCGCGTCCTCATCGACGCGTCCTCGTCGTGGTTTCCTCGAAAGGTAGAATTAAAGAGAGTTTGCTTTTTCTCTCTTCCCAAAAGAGACTTTACGAAGGAACGGAAGAAAAGAAACAGAGAGCGCAGAAACAGAGGTCGTTACGAAGCGGATTGATTGAGAAACGAATCTGATTACGATGAGACCATTACTCTCGACGACGACGAGACGCGCGACGAGAGTCACGCTCGCAATCGCCGCGATTGGGTTACTCTCCCGCTCGGCGTTTTTGAAATACTGGATCGAGTACCATCTTCAAGAAGAAGAAGAAGAAGAAGCGAAGAAGGAATTGGCGAACGGAGAGACAGAGGAAAAGCTGACTCGGATGAAAAGACGTCAAAGAAGAAGGCGGAGAAGGCGAAGGAAAAGAAAGACGAACGTGGACGAGGAGACGGAGGAGGAGGAGAGCAACCAGTCGTCGTCGGAAAATTCTTCGTTTTCCTCGTTTTCTTCCGACGACGGTTCGTCCTCTTCCTCGGAGTACTCCTCCGCCGAGGACGACGAGTCGTCTTTCGCGTTGGCGAGAGAAGACGCTCTCGGCGGCGGGGAGACGAAAACGCCGAAACGGTTAGCAGCGACGACACCGCGGTTAGCGAATACTAATAATACGAAAAAGGCATCATCTCGAAGCAACAGCGAGGACGAAAACTTCGAAACGCCGGTTGGGACGCCGAGAGCGGTGAAACGAGGCGCGACCATGGATAGGATTAAAGAGGAGTGGAAGAAAGAAGGGAAAGAGAGCGGCAGTCACTTTGAGAGTTCGGACGCTTCGCAGACGAGTTTGTTCGAGTATCGAAGAGCGGGATCGGAAGGCGATCGAGGGGAGAGTCGGAGTGGTCCGGGGGAGTATTTATCGCACACGACCGATCCAAACTTTTTCGCCTCGACGAAGTTTTTCGCGTGTTTAGAGCTCGAAGAGTCGAGGGAACTGTTTGGAATGAGCGAAGAGATTGAGATTGGCGCGAACCAGGTGCTCTTTCGGCAAGGCGATGAAAGCCGGGACGGAATTTATGTCGTCGTTGAAGGTCAACTCGGGGTGTACGTGCAATCAACGAACACGCGCAGTGGCGGCAGCGGCGGTGGCGACGGAAGCGCATCGTCGCTGGTGAAATCTTCGTCCAAGTCGAGCAGTCATCATCATCATCATTCGGTGAAAGATATCCGGCGTTCGTTCGATAGAGCCGGATCACCTGGGTTGCCGAATATGGGGAGGAATCAACAAGCCAGTCGAATGAGTCGAGCAAACAGCTCGACGTCGCATTCGAGAACGTCTTTGGATAAAGAGCGTTCACAGACACCACCGATGGGCGGCATTCGCGCTGCCTCTCCGCTTCCTCCAAAATCATTTAGCATAGGTCCGGCGCATTTGACGAACATCTTGAATAAAGGCGAATCTGTCGGTGACGTGGACGTTTTAGATTCCGCGAGGCGGTCCGTCTCGTGCGTGGCGATGAAGAACGGAGCGAAACTAGTTCGCATTCGTCAAGACGTTTTGTTCGCGTTCATTAGAAAGCACCCGAGAACGATTCAGGTTTATTTAGAACAAGCCATCGCTCGATTGTGGCGAGTCGCGAGATTTACTTTGAGAGATTTTCTCGAATTGCCAAGAGACGAAGGCGACGCGGAGTATTTAAGTCCCGGAGCAGAGGATTGTTTGGTGTTGAAACCGAAGCCACCGATGATGCGCGCGCAGACTTCACACGAGAAGTTTTTTGAACAAAGCTCAGATGATGTTGAGAACGGAGGGTCGTTCCCGTCGACCGTTTCGGAGTCTTCTAATTCGTTGGACGACGGTGCGAAATCAATTAACACGACGGAAACGCCCGAAGACGCCAATCCAACGAACAAACTGTTAGTGAATTACCAGGAAGAATTAGAAAAATACGCGGGCGGTAGAAAAACACTCTTGGCGAACGAGGTGTTCATCACCCAACGCGATAGTCAAACGAACGCGTATTTCATTCTTTTATCCGGGACGATGCGACGCGACGCGGTGCCATGGCCCGAAGGCGACGGCGTCATCGGTCCGGAATTGAAAGCACCTCGTTTGGTTGGCGCGGCGCACGCAATAACCGGTGCTAAGTTTGACGAAACCGTTCGTTGTTGCACGGATTGTGAGATTTTGTTGATCACGCCGACGGTATTACACACGTTGTGCGTTCACGCGCCAGATGCGTTCATTGCGTTACAATTAGCGGCCTCGTGTTCTCTAAACAGGGCCATTCGCGCTTTCATCGCGGCTGGCTTAAATCGCCAGTGGCTTTCTGCCGGTGACCAAGCGTTTCGATCGGGCGTAGACGCGACGTCTATGTACCTTGTCATCTCCGGTCGCGTGTCTATTTACAACGTCGCGTTAGGCGCCATGCGGTACCGAAGTCGAGGCGAAACTATCGGAGACGCGGCGATGTTGTCGCAAACTGCGCACACATCTACGGCCGTATGCACTCGCGATTGCGAATTAGTGCGAATGTCTCGGGCGAGCGTGCAAATTATATCGGCCAAATATCCCGAAGTCGCCGGAAGATTGTTAGAACACGTCGCTCGAAAGTTGGAAATCAACCAGCGCGATTTGAAAACCGGCGAACGATATCGTCCGGAAATCGTGACCATCGCCATCGTTCCCGCGACAGACGCCGTGCAAACGACAAAGTTACCGAAATTTGCCGCAAAGTTGAGAAACGCGTTGGAGAGGTTAGGCAAAGGGTCCGCGTTCATTTTGGACGAAAAAGCCGCGGAAGAGGTTGTGCCGGAAGGCTTTCGTCGCGTAGAGACGGCATTTTATCGGTCCAAGTTAACGAGCTGGATGACAAGAATCGAAGAAGAACACCGATTTGTTTTGTTCGTTGGCGATAGAAGTGGGCAGAACGCGAGTAATCGATCGTCGTCGTCGAGTGGGTGGTCGAGAGTGTGCGTATCTCAAGCCGATTTAGTGTTGGTTGTCGCCGAAGGCGGCGCGGCGGCGTCGTTCGCGCCTTCCTCTTCCATGCTTGAGATGCAATCGCAGTCAACTGGTATGAGCGGTAATAACGAATACAATACCAATACTGGAAATGTATTCATCGGTAACGGCGTCGATCCATCCCCAGCTGAGGCCAGGTTACTTTGGAAACGTCGTAAAAAGCGAATCGTTCCGGTACCGTCAGCCTCCGAGGAGGATTTTTTAAATTACCATAAAATTACCAGTAAGAAAAAGAAACACCACCGACGCCAGCACAGCTACAGCAGCGACGCGATGAAGCAAAAGAGCGACGAGAATTTTGTCGAGATTGATAATAAAAATACCGCGATTTTAGCGCAAATCGAGTTGGTCTTATTACACGCGAAAGGCGAATCGCCGAAAAATACGCGTAGATTTTACGCCAACAGACCAGGTTTGCGCCGACACCATCACTGCCGGTTGAGTTCCTACTCGGATGCAGACGTCGATCGAATCGCAAGACATATCGCTGGTTGTGGCGTTGGCGTTGTCTTGGCCGGTGGCGGTGGTCACGGATTAGCGCACTTGGGCGCGTTGAAAGCTCTCGAGGATGAAGGCGTACCAGTCGATGCCATCGGTGGCGCGTCGCAAGGCACGTTAACTGCTGCACTTTACGCTCGAACGGCAAATTCAACCGTCGTGAGCGCGCGAGTTCGAAAACTTGCATCTTTGATTGCCTCTCCTCGACGACTTCTAACCGATTTAACGCCTCCGTTCCTCTCCATCTTAACCGGCGAAACTATCGACAAATCCATCAGAGATATGTTCGGCGAAAAGATTGAAATTGAAGACTTATGGATTCCGTTCTTCTGTTGCGCGACAAATTTAACCACCGGTAAGTTGGTCTCGTGCACATCCGGGACGGTGTGGCGGTACGCCCGAGCGTCGATGTCCGTGCTCGGTTTCTTACCGCCTATTGCGGATGAGATTACCGGAGATTTGCTCGTCGACGGCGCGTACTTAAATCCGGTCCCGGTGGACGTGTTGCGTAAATTATCGCGCGTGGAGTCGACGATTGTTGTTGACGTGGAAGATGAACACTACGCCGCGTTCAGATCGTTGACGGCAAGAGATGGTGGACTAGGCGGATGGCGTTTACTCTGGGAACGCGTGAGCCCGTTCGCGCAGGCAGAAAAGCTTTGGCAGTCGATCAAGAGTGGTAAGCGAGGGAACAAATCCTCTTCGGAATCGTTCAACGCGTATTCGACGTCTTCGTCGGAATCAGAATCAGATTCCTCTTCCTCGGATGTTGATGGAGGCAACACGAGAGGAGGTTCGACCCCCGCGCGAAGGAAAGGAGGAAAATCAACAAAGAAGAATAAGAAGAATAAGAAAAGATCTGTCTCGACTGCGACTACAAACGCCGCGCCGAACTACGCGACTCTTCTCGGCGCGTTACTCCGGGCCACCTCGCGACGCGAAGTTGCAGAAGCTGCAAAAGCGTGCGAGATTGACGTTTACTTGCGTCCACCGGGAGTGCCTCCGTTCACCTTTCACACCGGTTTAACCGACAAGCGCACGGACGATTTAATACGACGCGCGCGATTTAAAGCCGCCGAAGTCATACGCAAGTGGCAAGAAACCAAACGCATCGCGATGAAAGACGACACGGAAAACACGTCGATACAAGCGACGTCTTACTACGGCTTTTACTCGTCCACGACGCAAAATTCGCAAGGAAGATTATCTGCCATGCAGCCAATCGTGACGACTTCTCCGCGAGGCGAAAGTCACGTCGCCCAAACTCCTCCGCGAGTTCCTTTCCACCCTTCTGCGATGCAAACGCCGACATTACACCCGTCACCTGCAACCACCGACTCTCCGCGTGGGCAGTATCGACGCGCCTCGTTCGAGGACGTCGACGGCGAGGTCGACAGCGGCGTCGCCATCGTCAGCGAACGCGCGTTCTTGAAACCCGCAAAAACGAAGGAGGACGAAGAAGCGGAAAGAACGGAAGATAAAAAAAAGAGCATCACTCCGGCTCGGCAAATCATCGACGGTAAAGCAATCGTAAAACTCAGTGGTACCACCAACTTCGACGAAAAAGAACACGACGACGTTTTGGGGAAGAAGAAGACTTTGGCGGGAAAGTCGTCGTCAAAGTTGGAGACTGTGTAGTACTAGTATTTTAGTGAAAAGCAGCAGAAAAGTGCACGCACACTCTACACACAATTAGAAACATGTTCTCCTCCTCATCATCGTTACAGGCGTCGACTTCCCAAATCGTTCACCACCAGAAACTCACGCTCTCTCGCAAAAAAGCATCGTCCGCTACTCTCCCTCGAGGTGTCCTTCAGGTGCGCGCTTTTCTTTCCGCGGCGGAAATGTCGACTTTTGTTCCTCCTGCGCGTCGTTGAATTTACTAATCTCTCTCTCCTCTCTTTCCCCAAATCACATCGCACATAAAACAGGTTCGCGCGGGCACTGCCACCACCGCGGACATCAAAAACGGGTTGAGCATCATGCTGAACGGGCAGCCGTTCAAAGTTGTCGGTACGTTTGTTGTTTCGCTTTTTTTCGTTAAAGCGCGCCGGCAAAAAGCCTGTCGTCATTCTCTCTTTATCCACGAGGGAAACTTTATCTGACAAAAAAATGTTCCTCCTCCTCCTCGCGCGACAGAGTTCCAACACGTCCACCCGGGTCGAGGCGCCTCTTTCTGCCGCACGAAAGTCCGCAACTACTTAAACGGCAACACCAAAGAAGAGACGTTCAGAAACGGCACCACGTTTGAGGTTCCGGACATCACCAACCTCCAGATGCAATACACGTACAAAGACGAAGACCAATACGTGTTCATGGACATGGACACGTTCGAGGAGTGCCGATGCCCGTCGGGAGATTTTGAGAAGTTCATCACCGAAGGCATGACGTGCTCGGTGTTGCAGTGGGACGGGAAAGTAATCGGTGTGGAACCGCCGGAGAAAGTGACGTTGGAAGTGACGATGACCGATCCCGGGTTGAAAGGGAACACGGCTTCCGGAGGAGATAAACCCGCGACGTTGGAAACGGGCTTGACGGTGACCGTGCCTTTGTTCGTGAACATCGGCGATAGAGTCGTCGTGAACACCGCCAACGGTGGAGAGTACAAGGAAAGGGCGAAGTAAAAAGTACTTAAAACTTCGTATATATAGCCACACAGCCACGTATTGTTTACATCTTTTACATCTTCTATTAATTATTTCACTACTCGCGTCACATCATCGTCGTATCTTAATGGCGAAAAACCCGCGCATGGCTGTCCTTGACTTTGCCTCCAGAGAAGCGAAGCGATCGCAGTACTGTTCTCGAGCCGCCGTGAAGCTCGAGCAACTGCTTTTAAAGTTCCCGAAAGTGTTGTCTTCTTTGCAGAAAGGAAAAGTCGTAAAGTGCGTAGACTTGGGTTGTCATCCAGGTTCGTGGCTGCAAGTGTTGTCCCGGAAAATAAAGAAGGCGGAAATATACGGGTTTGATTTAAACGAAATCGAATCGTTGGAGAGTTTGAAGTACGTGGACGTACATCGAACGCGAACGTTTCAGTGCGACGTGTTTGAGAGCGATGAGTTGATGAATTCTTTACAGTTGGATAAAAATGTGAATTTGCTGACATCGGATATGATGGCCAAAACGACCGGTCAAAACGATGCGAGTGCGTCGCACGAGTTAGCCGTGCGCGCGTTTGAGTTAGCCACGAAAGATTTGCTCGCGAAGGATGCGCATTTCGTGTGTAAAATCTTTGAGAGCGAAGAGACGAGGGCGTTGAAGATGGAAGCGAAGAAAGCGTTTGCGAGCGCGAGTCTGTTTCGACCAGACGCGGTGAGGAAAGGCAGTCGAGAAATTTATATGGTTGGCGTTGGGTTCAAAGGTTAGCGTAGGCGTAGTTTTTAGTAGTAGCTAAATGTTGTACTATAGTAGCGTTAATTAGTTCTGTTTATCAATTTTATGCGCGCGGGGCGACTAACTTTGAATACAGAATCCCGAGACTCGCCACGCACAAGGTCGTTCCAAACGCGATTTCCGCGTACCTCGAAACTTTGTCTATTCTTTGTACGCGCAACGCGTACGCGTCGTCGTAGTCTTCGGTGACATCTGCTAATATGTCACCCTTGTTGTTGTTGTTGTTCTTTTTCGGACGCGTCTTCTTGCCGTATTTTTTGTTCAAATTCGACGTATCGCCGGCGCTTTCGACTAAGGCTATTTTTTTATGCAAACTCGTCGAGGATTGAATACCCGCGGCGGCTTCGCTTTCGTTTTCTATGATTTCCGCTTTACAACTCCATCGACTGGACGATAGAACTTTGACGTGCGCGCTTGTGCCCATGTACTTTTCCACGTTTTCTTCTCCTCCCGGTAATAAAATTTGCGAGTAACTCTTCGTGTGTCCGACCAACGAGACGCCGTCGGCGGCGATGTCAGTGATCCACACCTTCATTTTCTGTCCTTCCAGTTTTGTCCACGGGAAATACGATTCGGTGAGTTTTGTTAATTCTCTCGAGCGATTTTTTACGGTGAGCGTATTTACTCGTTTCATTCGAAACGCCGGCGTGTTTGGCCGCGCGTAAAACTGACTGATGTGTACCTCTGGAAACTTGTACTTTTCAATCAAACTCATCGTCTCTCGCCACTCGGATTCGGTTTCGCCCGGAAATCCGCATATAATATCCGTCGCGATGGTAATATCCGGAACATGTTCTAATAAATAATCGCACACCTGTTCAAACTCTTCTCTCGTGTATTCTCTCTTCATATCGTCCAAAACTTTCGAGCTTCCGCTTTGTACCGGAATATGAATCCAACTGAATACCGACGGATGTCGCATAGCTTCCGCGATGGCCGGTAAGTGCGCTAAAATATACGGCGGATTCGTCATTCCTAATCTTAACATCACCGATTGATCCGCGGGTAACACGTCGACCAACGCTTTAAACAACTCCGCGACGTTCGAGCCTATATCTAATCCGTACGCTCCGGTATCTTCGCTCGATAACCAGATTTCCGTCACCCCTTCCTCGATCGCCAATTTCGCTCTTCCTATGATCGCCTCGATCTCGTAACTCCCGAGTTCGCCTCGCGCGTGTTTCGTCTTACAATACGTGCACTGTCCTAAACATCCCGTGCTCAGCGGAATAATCTCCACGCGTTCGTTCCTTCGAACTTTCGGCAAGTCCAACTTCGGTAAGCTTTTCTTCTCCAACATTAAAACTCTTTCTCCTCTTAGCGTGCGTTCCACCGCTTCGACGATTCGATCGATTTGCGAGACACCTAACAACGAAACCTCCGCTAACTCTTTCGCCTTTTGGTCGCCTTGAGGCACGCATCCGCACACCACCACGGGCACCTCGTTCGTTTTCGCTCTCGCGAGAACGGTATTCATCGCCGCTTGGCTCGGGTTTTTCACCGTGCACGTGTTCACCACCCATAAGTTCGCCTCGCTCGGATCGTCGGTTAATTTATAACCGTACGCTTGCAACTGTCCGGACATGAATTCAGAGTCCGAGTGATTGTGCGCGCACCCGAACGTTTTCACGTGTATCCTTTGCGTGCCCGGGACAGAGTGATGATTCTCTTTGTCGTTGTCCTCGTTGTTACTCGTGTTGTTCCGATGATGATGGCCACCGAAAACAAACCCGTTTTTGGGTTGGTTCGGTAACTCTCGCGTTATCTTGCCGACGACATTTCCTCCTTTTCCTTTTCCTCCTCCTCCTCCTCCGAGGTCTTCCAAATCCTCGATGAACTCTTCTTCTTCTTCTTCTTCTTCTTCTTCTTCTTCTTCGTTCATGTTGACGGCGTATTTCTCTCACAAGCTCTCACGTCTCTCTCTCTCCCCAGAACAACAGAAATCGGCTCTACAACATAAACCCTAAACTCTCCCAAAAAAAACAGGTTTTCTCGAGGGCAAAAAAAGAAAATTTTCTGGCCTGATGAGAAGAATCTCACACGTGGAACGAAAAGAGAGATTTCGCCTCTCTCGTGCATTCTGAGCCAAGAAAGCGCGAAAGAGGGGAAACGAGTTCTCCTCGAAAAAAACTCTGCACTTTATGAAACGCACTTCACGTGTGTTTTGCCGCCAATATATAGAATAACCGCGTTTGTTGGTTGTTGTCGGGAGTCGTCGTCGTAATTCGCTATCGTTTTAATTTTACGATAGGAAACGCGAAGAGTAAACTACCGCTCGTTCTCGAAAGTGTCGTTCATCGCGCGCGAACACGTTCGCGACACCAGAGAAGAAGAAGAAGAAAGGTAAATACTAATGGATTTTGGATTTTGTTTTTTACGGGAATGTGACTCACAACGATGTTCTTGCGTCCCGTTTGTTTTTGGTAATCGCGCCCCGCGCGCGAGGGACGAAAATCGACTCGAACTCAAACGCGGAATGAATCGTTCGGTTTAGAAAAATGGTATCGATGTTTCTATGCGATGCGATTTGACATCGACCAATCGCGAGATGGCCTAGCGCGCCATTTTTTACGCGCGTTATTTTCGAGTCGATGCAAAAATCCAAGAGAGTTGTTTTGGGCGAGTTTTAAGGGGGGAGAGGAGGTTTGTTTCCTTCCCTTAATTTGTGTCCGTCTCTCTCACATTTGCGCGCTTTGCGCGCGCTTCTCTCCTCGTTCTGCGAACTCACGCGTACCTTCTCAGTCACACAAACACACAGCGTAACATTTATACCGTCCAAATATATATATAATCATGGCGACGGCGAAGATGAAAGGGAGCACCTTCCCCAGGTACGAACAAAATCGATTTTTTCCCTTCCCAGTCAGTAAAGAAAGCTCTCTCGTTGCTTCCTGGGCGCGCGCATCAGTCGCTCTCGGAAGGACACTTGGAAGCGAAAGAGAAGAAAAAAAGCAAATTGCTTGGTCCAGAATTGTTTTCGTTTTGAAGGAGAGATTTATTTTTCAACCAAAAAAAGGACAAAGCTTTTCTTCTCGAGGAGGGGTGTGCACCCTTCTTTCATTTTTTTCCTTCTTGTTCTTTGTGTGTCCTCCTCCTCGCAAAAGAAGGCCTTTGTTTTGTGTTTAAACAAACAACTCACTTATTACGTTTTTGTTTCATCATTCATAAAACAACTCAAAACACAGGTTATCATCGTTCGACAACCTCCACGGTCTCCCGTCCTTACAGAACCAGCAACAATCGAACGAGTTTTTCGACCACTGGACGCCGGACGAGGATAACTTGTTCGAGCACTCGTTGGCGCAATTCGAGAGTTCGGTGCCCTTGTCCATCAACGCGCACGCGATGAACGATTTGTCGCCGCAGAATGGAATCGGAGCTGGGAATCATATTAACATTTGGGGTCAGATTTCACAAATGACAAAGACGCCGGATGGGATCAGGAAGAGATATAATCAGTTGGTTGATGATATTCGAGCGATTGAGAGCGGTCGAGCGAGAGTGCCAAACAACCACGTCGGAGGGAGTTGCGAGGATATGACCAGTCCGTGGTGGGGGAGAGAGTTTCAAGACGCGCAGTTTGGTGACACGTCGAGTGAGCCGAGTAGCTCGGATGGAAGTTTGAATAACGACGTGCAGTTTAAAGTGCCCGGATCACCGTCGAGTAAGCTGACGAAGAACAAGAAGAACGGCAGCGGCAACGGCGTGCAAAAGAAGAAGTCTTCCGACGGCGGCGGTGCGACGAAATCGTCCGCGTCCGGGGGAACGCACGTGACAGCTGGCAGTACCGGTGGTTCCAAGCAACAGCTCACGCACGAGCAAGAGAGAAGAAAAGGCATTCCGTGGACGGAAGAAGAACACCGTTTGTTTCTTCTCGGATTGGCCAAATTTGGGAAGGGCGACTGGAGATCGATTTCTCGAAATTTTGTCGTTTCGCGAACGCCCACGCAAGTTGCCTCTCACGCGCAAAAGTATTTTATTCGCTTGAATTCGATGAATAAGAAAGATAAGAGACGTTCGAGTATTCACGATATCACCGAGGCAAGCGGAGCTTCTGGGGCGAGCACGGCATCTGGCGCCTCGACGCAGTTTGCGCGATAAAAGAAATAATTTTGTACAGAAAAAGAAGCGAATGAACAAGAAGAATTAATGATCATCTGTTGTAGAAGTGAATGAGAGATAGCCGTGTGCGTGTGTGTGTGTGTGTGCGTGTGTGTGTGTGTGTGTGTAACGTGTTGAATTAAAAATTAGCGGAGGTTAATGTAATGATTTGAGAGGGAAGAGTTATGTGATTGTGAGAATAGAATATATAAAAATAGGAGGAGGAGTTAGCGTCGAGTGAGTGTATAGAGCGAAAGAGATAGAAGGGCGTTATAGGAGAGTGATTAGGAGGAGGACAAAGAGTTGATATATTTTATTATCCCTGTCGCAATAAAGAAGAAGAAGAAGGAGAAGAATTGAATCATTTTGTATTGATTAACTTTAAAATACGACGAAAAAAAGAATATGAGAAGCGAATGTCGCGTCGCGAGTAGTGCGAGCGCGCGAGAGAGACTGCGCGTAGACGAAAACGACATTCAGTTTTTATACCAAAAAGAACTTTAAGTACTATAAAATATAAAACGTGTTTCTCTCTATCTAATCTCCTCTTACAATTGCACGCTCGTCACGTGCTTCACCAACATCCCCGTGACGTTCGCCCCGTTCTTTTCTATCGTCGCTCGCATATTCGCCTCGGCTCGTTTCGCTTTCGTTTCCAACTCTTTCGCCAACTCGTCGGACCCTCCCGTGGCTTGCGCAAGCATGTGTTGGTACTGTTGCTCTCGCTGGTTTCTGTACGATTGAATTTCCGCTTCCGCTTCGTCTTTGGCTTGTTTAATCCTCGCCGTTTTTTCTGTTTGTTTGTGTGTTCAAAGGGAAGAAGAGAGAGAGAGAAGTTAGTGGTGTTTTTATCCTTTTTGGAGGAACATCCAGCAGTCGAGGGAAAAATCAAACGACGCGAGAAAAGCGTTTGAAAAAGACGCGTTCGAGAAGAACGAAAACCTACCTTGTCTCGCCGCGGTCACGATCGCGTTCGCCTCTTGTTCCGCCTGTAAAAGCTTTTGAATCCCGTCTTGTTTCTGCGAATCCATTTTCTTTAATCTCCCTAAAATCTACTTTTACACTCTCTCTCTGTCTCTCTCTCTCGGTTGTTCTTCTGCTCTCAAAAGTATTTATTTACGTATTGCAAAAGGGCAAACTACTGCGGCGAATCGTTAAAATCACACTCTTATTCTCTCTCTCTTTTCGTCTCGTTCTCTGAACGCGTGTTGTTGTTCTTGTTCTTGTTCTCGTGACGATGATGAAAAGACGGGGACGAATTCTCTCGTTTTTTGGTCCGATGTAAAAAAGGAAAAACGACTGCTCTTGAGGTTTTTGTATTACGCGTCACACAGAAAGCGCGCGCGCGATAAACACAACGACTACTCCTCTTCTCGCGAACGTAAAAATGTCCATCCAATCCTCCTTACAGGCGACAACGTCCCTCGTTTCTCAAACGAAGCACTTATCCAACCAGTTCAGAAAGTCGTGCTCGGTCAAAGCGTCGACGACGACTTCTTCTTCAATCGACACGAACACGTTCGCGTTGCACGGGAAATCGGGGCGAAAATGTATGCTCACCGGGAAACGAGCGAATAACGGGTACACGGTGTCGTTTTCGCACATTCGCAACAAGAAATTGCAACAGGCGAATTTACAGGTACGCGTCAGAAGTCGTTTTATGTCGCCAGTTGGGTTGCGCGTTTGTTTTCCGCAACGATGCCATAATTCTTCTTTTTTTTATCCACCCTCGTTCGGGTTTTCTCAGCCGGAATTTACCTCAAAAGCTCACCTCTTGAAACTTCTCTTTTTATCTTCCTTTCAACGCTTCTTACAGTACAAACGCGTATACTGGCCGGAACAAAAGCGATACATTCGCTTGCGCATTTCCACCAAAGCGATTAAAACTTTAAACAAAGTAGGTCTGGAAAAGATGGCGAAAGACGCCGGGTTAGACTTGATGTCTTTGGCGTACCAACAAGCGGACGAGGCGAGAGCCGAGTGGTTAGCGGCGAACGCGGGCGAAGAACCGACGAGAAAGGATAAGAGAGCACCGACTGGACCGAAGAAGTTATTCATCCCGAAATGGAAAGAGGCGAGAATGAGCAAATTGAGCCCGGAGGCGAAGGATGCGGAGACGAAGAGGTTTGCGGAGAAGTACAACATGACCTTGGCGTAAAACCTCTCGACGACGCGAGACGGATGAGAGAGAGAGAGAAGAGTTCATTAGCAAATATTATATTATATATAACACAGATTGTAAGTAGCCTTTAAAATTAACACGAAACAAAACGAACGAATACTAAGCCATAAACTTGGTGCAGAAATCTGCGCCTGCCCACGCTTCGAACTTTAAATCTCCCGGGCGGCTGCCGCACGCGACGGCGGTTTCGCACGTTTCTCTGAAGGCGACGGGCGACTGCGTGATGGTTCGCGCTAAAGAGTCGGTGACGCGTTTAAACTCGATGTGATGCGCTTGCCACGTGCCATCGTAGAGTGGACACTTTGTGCGTCGTTGACCTCTGTCAAACTCCAACTTGGAGTCGTCCACTCGAAAGCTGATGCCGTACGTGTCGTGAGAGGCGACGACTTTCAAAGAGTCGCCCGGTTTCAACGTCAACTCCTCGACGTATTGCACCGCTTGTTGCCACGTGGCGCCTTTCTCGCCGTGTTCGGCGAACGGGTTCGTCGTCAGCGTAGTTTCCTCGTCCAGTTCTAAGTCGAACCAAAACGCGATGGCGTTGAACGTCCCTTCTTCGGTTATTTCGAAAGACATCGGCTCTTCTTTCGGCTGCATATTTTCTTCCCACGCGTAAAAGTCAAAGTTGAAAAACGGTTTCGGTTTCGCGAGCGCCCTCCACGCCGTTTTCGGAAGCTTCTCCAAATTGACGCCTTCGTAATCGTCTCGATATCTCCACCTGTTTGCGTTCGTTAAATCGATAGTGTGTTTACCGTCGAGCGTTTGGTAGTTTTGAAACCTGTACTCGATTGGCGCCGCGAACATTTTCGCCGCGCGAGGGACGAGTGTGGCGTCTGGTTTCAACAATCGGTGCCTCGCCATGCCGACGATGTGGAAGGCGCCTTCGCCGATTAAACCTGAATCGAAAACTTCAAACACGAGAACGTCTGACTTCTTATCCATCTCTGGACAGTTCCCGTCTGGTTTCAAACCGTGCTTGATTAAACCTTCGGATTCTTTCGTAAACAAACGTCGGACGTCTTTGTTGTGAAACATAATTTTCAATCCATATCCGTTTATGCACACGGTTTCTTCTCCGACGTCGCACATGTGACCGTTCTGTTCGCAGGCGTGCACGTAGTCAGCACCCGCGCGCGCGGCAAACATGGATAAGATCCCACTGCCCGCCCCGGCGTCGAGCACCTCGCAAGAGCCTTTCTCGCGCTTCTTGCGCTCGACGGCGCGTTTTATCGCTTTCTCGTACGCGTCGTTTCGACCAGAATCGTTGAGCATGTCGAAGTGCCAAGAAGGGATGTGTGCGTGACGTGCGCGCATTTGCGGTGGCGAAGATTCGAAGTAGATTTGCGTCGAGTCGCGTTTGATGGCGACTTGCGTGATATCGCCTTTCTTCACCGGAACGTCGTCGAGGTACTGGACGCCAACGTTGAAGGACTCGCAATAGGATTTCCTACGAATTCCTTCTCTTTTGCCGCCGCCGTTCACGGTGTTTTCAATATTATCGTCGTCGTCGTCGAAAGTCGAGGCGACTTTGGGTGGCAGAGACGAAAATACCGTCGCCTCATCGAGTTCGCCTTCGAACCAGAACGCCACGGCGTTCCACGTGCCGTCCTTGATAATCTCAACGTTTTCCAGAGCTTCAAATTCCCACACGTCGTCGTAATCGATGGTACCGTCGCTTCCTTTTTCGGGGCTCTCTCGTAAAGCTCTTTGTAATCGCTCGTTCATATCCACGGCGCAACACTCGAACGGTTTGGACAACACTTCGTGCGGCTCTTCGTACAAGTTCACTTTCGCGCACTGCGGACTCCATCGATAGTTGTTCATCGCCGATAAATCGAACCCGGAAACCGTCGTTAATCGCAACTCAATTAGTCTCGCTTTAATTGTGATTTTTGATGGTGTCACCGTCGCGTCTGGCGTCACGAGCTTTCGATGGCCGCAAATATCGATCGCCGATAACGCACCTAATCCAAGGGCGGTGAAATCGAATAAATCTGTCACGATTTTATTCGCGCGACGTGGCAACTCGACCGGGCTATTTCTATTCATATCATCGGCAATACTTTTGTCTCTACTTTTAACTACTTCTTTCACCTCCGGTTCATTGCCTTTCTCGTCTTCTTTCTCATCGTCGACTTTAACTTTCTCGCAACTCTCGAGCTTTTGATCCACGAGCGAAACCTTCTCGAACAGCTTTTTATTCGCCTTTCCTATTTGCTTCAAGTTTCTGTACAAGAACTGGTTACGTTCAATGGCGATGACGCGTTCTATCGCATCGCTGTTCGCGACGAGTGCGGGTAAAATGCCGCACCCAGAACTCAACACGATTGCAGTTGTTTTTTCTTGCGCGGTTTCTTCTTCGCCGGATATCGCCCAGCTCCCAATCACTTTTTCGTACGCGCGAAACCTCTCGAAATCCACCAACCCTTTACAAATCTCTGTTTTCGGTGAACTCAACTCGGCTAAACCGATGGCGTAATTCACCACGCCTCTTTTCCTCGGATCTTCCATGAACCTCTCGTAATCGATTTTCTTCGACCGCGCGATTGGTAAAAACGTCGGCCTCCACGCGTAATCCTCGACGTCCCAATCCGGTCCACCCAACGTTTGCTTCCACTGGTTAATCGTCTCTTGATTTCTATCCTCCCTTCTCGCCTTTCTCAATCTCAACGCTAAATCTCTTCTCACCGTCTTTTCCTCCTTCTCTTTCCTCTTCCTCTCCTCCTCGTACATCTCTCTCGCCGCCGCCAAACGTTCTTCGATATCTTTACTCCCCGGCATCAACTTCGCCGCCGTGTTCAACGCTTGTGCGGCTTTCAAATACTCATGATTCGCCATCAAACTCGTACCCAACCGATACCAGGACTTGGCGTCCTTCTCGTCCAACTCGACCGCTTTCACCGAATCGTGTATCGCTTCCAATCTCTCCCCGATCTGCAACCGTGCCGCCGCTCGATTACGCCACAACGTCTTATCCTTCCTTGCTCCCGCAATCGCCGTCGTGTACTGCTCCGCGCTCTTCTCGTACTCCCCGCTCTTAAAATACACGTTCGCTAATTCTTTCGCGCGTTTCACGGCCATTTCGATCGCATTCGGGTCGATAGAATTCAACTCCATATTGAACGTCTTCTCGATCGATTCAATTTCCAACCGGTCGTACGAGGATAAATCGAAAGGAGATGATGCCTCCTCATCTTTTTTCCCCATCATCTCGAAAGCCGCATCTCTCGTCTCGTTTTGCTCCTCGTCGTTTTCCTTCGCGTCAAAAGAAGGAACACCACCGCCGCTCCCGGTACTCGCAACCACCATGTCGTTGTTTTCGTCGTTTTCTTCTTCTTCTTCGCGCGAAAGATAGATGCGCGCGTGAAACGCTTTATATATAATAAAAGTCAAAACAAAAACGCAAATGTGAATGTGTTTTTTTTAATTCGGATTGAAAAAAGAAGCGTTTCAGAGGTTAGGGTTTCTATAAATTTCATAAACCCTAAACCATAAAAAACCCGACGAGAGCGGACGCAGAAGCGCTCGAAAGCGCTTTCTACACACCGAGCGAGTGTAAGGAACAACAGAGAGGAACGGAGAGTAATACGACTGAGAAGAAGAAGAATGGGCAACTTAGCGAAAGGCGCGTCCTCGTTAGTCGGGTCCCCGGCATTAGTCGCCGCGATGCTTTCCTTCACAATCGCGCAAATCTGTAAAGTGTTCACGCATTACCACACGCACGGGAAAGTCGATTGGGGACGACTGGTCGGGAGTGGAGGCATGCCTTCGTCGCACACGGCGTTAGTGGTCGGGTTGACCACGGCGATAGGATTGAAAGACGCGTTAGATTCGAGCATATTTGCGTTGTGTTTGGTGTTTTCACTGGTGGTAAGCGTTTCGTTGTGATTCTCGTGTGGTCTTCGTGCGCGTTTATATATCGTCGGAAAAAGAAGTCCGTGTCTTGGGAGGTGGAGGATATCCACGTTGGATCTCTCTCTCGGGAGACCGAGCGCCGGATGATGATCTCCCTCTCTTTGCTCTGTTTTTCGTTCGTCTCTCGTGACTGACAGTACTCCGTCGTTTCTTTTTTAAAATCAATCGCTCATCCTCACAGGTTATGTACGATGCCACCGGCGTTCGTCTCCACGCGGGCCGCCAAGCGGAGGTTTTGAATCAGCTCATCGTCGAGCTCCCTCGAGATCACCCGCTGACGGATAGCAGACCTTTGCGAGATTCTCTCGGCCACACGCCGGTGCAAGTCGCCGTCGGGGCGCTTTTAGGAATGGTGGTAGGATACGCGCACTTTAACATGTGGTTGATTAGTCAAGGCGTGGATTTGTGACAGAGAGAGAGAGAGAGAGAGAGAGAGAGAGGTCTTCTTTTTTGGCTTTGTTTTAGCGTTTTACGCTCGCGCACGCTTTACCACGCGCGAACGGAAAGAGAGACAGAGAGGAAAGAGATCTCCGCATAGAAGAATATAAGAAGGGAGAGACAGAGAGGGGGAGAGATATTGTTATCACACGTATGTATTTAGTCGGTTGCTTTAACGCTTCGCCCTTTCCCGTCCGTCTCTTCTTCTTCTTCTTCGTTTTAATTTCGAAATTTTCCACACAAACCATGACGCGTTTTCTCGCGGACCAGACGAACACGCATCCTCCCTCCACGTCGTCGTCCCCGAAGAAATACACCAGAGATGAATTAGAGGCTCAATTTATGCGGTTGTATCGCGAAATGTGCGCGAAGGAGGAAGAGGAGGAAGAGGAGGAGGACACCCCTCCTGCGGGAGTTGACTCTCCCGAAGACGTAAACGACGACTTTGGTCAAAAACATCATCGCTTTCTCGTCGGAAAAGACGACAAAGAGGACAAACAATTGCGAGCAAAAACGTCGTACGTGATGGACGTATCGACCCTTGAGGAAAACGAGCGGGTAAAACTCGCGCGCGTGCGAGAACAGCAACGGAAGGACTTTGAAATCGAAAGGTTGAAACGAACAGTTAAGATGCTCTGCGAACAACAACAACAACAACAAAGACAAAAAGGAAACAATGACTACGACTACGACTACAACAGCGAAAGCGATCGACGCAATCGAGGACGGAAAGGAATCGATGCGGAGAGCGTTGACGTGTTGACCGAGTACGACGCGGAGCTGAAAAGTAGAGAGATTATTATCGCAGAGTTGCGCGAGGCGCTGAGCGAGACGAAGAGAAACGCCAACGCTCGGACGATCGAGAGGAAGCCGACGAGCGCTTCGTCTTCGACGAAACTTACGCTGAACTGCAACACGAGCGACGAGAGAGAAGAGATTTTATTCCTCAGACGAGAGCTTCGAAAGAGTGAAAACGCTCGAGAGAAAGACTCCGCGAAGCACCTCGACCTCGCCTTGCGCGAAAAACGCGTCGCGCTTCGCGAGAAAGCCACGAATACTCGCGATAAACGATTAGAACTTCTCGAATTCGAAAGAGCGAAAATTCTCGAACGCGCGAAAGTCGCCGAAACGAACGTCGCGCTGTTGACGTCGTCCTTAGAGAAAGTCGAGAAGCAAAATCAAAAGTACTTGGAGCAACTCCGCGCTTCGCGCAAACGAGACGTGGTAGCGGACAGATATACGAACAGAGCGTATTACTATTAGATGATGTGTTTTAGAGTTTGATAGACAGAAAGAAGAAGTAGATGGCTCGCAGACTGCTCGAAAAGAGTGCGCGACCGTCGTCGTCTAGGCTCGCGTTTAGATTCGAGGCTTTGCACAGATGCGTTTAAAGAATACTACGAATACTCAGACGTCAGAGAGAACAAAAAACAACACAACCCACAGACGTCTTTTCGCCCGAAACGTTACGGTCTCTCTCCCTTTTCTCGCTTTTCTCGCTCTCTGTTCCTGCCTGACAAAGCTCTCACGCATGAAAAAAAAAGCTCCTCTCTGTGTTCTTTTGTGGTCCACACCGCCTCACAAAAAAAGAAACACACGAATACTAATGTTTGCCACGCACCAACAACTTCGCTTTTCCTCCCCGGTTTCCACGTCGGTGACGACCACCACCCTCAGGCAGAAGAAATCACCTCTGATGAGGACGATCTCGAGAGGCGGGGTCGTCCACGCCGTCGCCATGGGTACGTTCTTTTCTCTTCGATTCCATTTTTTTTTTATCGTGACGTGGTGATCCATCTCTCGGGATGACGTCCGACGTGTAATCTTTTTTCCAATCATCATCAGGAGTAAAGAGCAAAGCTTTTGCGAGACATCGATTTTGTCGCTCTCCATCCGCGACTGCGGCGGAGAGGCGCTCGTTCTCACTCTGTCTCGCGCGCGCGTAAAGCTCTTTTTGTTGCGTTTACATTTTCTACGTCCACTTTACTCTCATCAAAGCGCTGACAAAACTCTTCTTTATCTCTTTTTCTCTGTTTTTTTTGCACCAAAAACGACAGCGAATCCAGCGACTGTGGCAGATACCAAGGCGAAATTTACCAAAGGCTACCCGTACCCTTTACCGTCGATTTGGGCGACAGTTTTACAAGAACTACTGGTCGGGATGCATTTCACGGTGACGAGCTCGAAATATCAACACGAAGAGATGCGAAGTTTAGGATTCGTCTCGGTGTTTGACCAATTGTTCGAGGGGTACCCGACGGAAGACCCGAACGCGAAGGAGAAGATTTTCAGCACGTTTATGGAAGCGCTCGGTGAGGACTCGAAGAAGTGGAGAGCGGACGCGGAAAAATTGTCCGCGTTTGCGACGGAACAAACGAGCATCGATGGGATCATCGCGAACCCGATGTTTGCCAGCATGAAATCTAAAGTTGAATCGAAGAGTTTAGTGTACGACAAGTTCATCGCGATTGGTTTTTTCCGAGCGTTGGAGATGAGCAAACAAACGTCGCCGGAAAATTTGAAGAAGATTTCCGAGGCCAGCGGGGTGACTTTGGAGAAAATCAACGGCGATTTGGGTCTGTACAAATCCGTCTTGTCGAGAATGAACGCCGCGAAGGAGTTACAAGCGGAAGTTTTGGAAAGAGAGCGACGGAAGACGGCTGAACGCATGGAAAAGAAGGCGGCGAAGGATGCGAAGGAAGTAGCAGAAACGAGCGATTAGAAGAAACAGACACAGACACACAGATACAGACAGAAAGAGAGAGAGAGAGAGAGAGAGACTTTAGAAGGAAAGAGAGGGTGAGAGAGAGGAAACAACATTACATTATTCGCGCTGCGTATTACAAATTTTAACCACAACAACGATAGATTTTTAAAACATGAATGACGAAGAAATTAGACGAGAAGAACTTTTTATCCACAAACTTTACGCGCGTACAAACACGTATACCAAATGTCCTTCCCGGAGGCAATCAAAGCGATCCCGGCGGATTTAGCGTTGCACCCGAACTCGAAGTTCAAGCGGTCCGCGCAAATCGCCAAACTCTTTATAGACGAAGCAAGAGGGATAGTCTCGATGATTCCGTACGGCGTTCGGGCGAAACTCGTGCACAAACTGACGCCAAAAGCGACGGAGATGATTTCGAGAGACAGAGGAGAGCGGAGAATGCAATTTAAAGAGACGAGAGTGAGCGTAAAGAAAGATTTCAAATACGGAGAAGACGAGAGGCAAAAGTTTGACGTGTATTTACCGCCCGCGCGATCGATACGACGAGGAAAGAAAGATGATTACGACGACGACGACGAGTACGAAGAACGGGAGGAGGAGGCAGAAAATGTGAGAGTTCCGATGGCGGTATTTGTCCACGGCGGCGTGTGGGCATCTGGCGAACGGTGGCAGTTTGCACCCCTCGCGCATCGATTAGCCGAAGAAGGCATAGTCACGGCGGTTATTTCGTATTCCTTGTACCCGGAGAAGTCGGCCAAGGCGCAAGCGGAGGAAGTATTGAAAGCGTTGAAGTGCGCGATTATGAACGCGAAGTTGTTTGGCGCGGATGCGAGCAGAACGCATTTGGTTGGACACTCGGCGGGGAGTCATTTATGCGCCATGGCTTTGTTGTTAGATGAGGAAGAAACGCAAAAAAAGGAATCGGAGAAATTGAAGTCGTTCGTCGGTATGTGCGGCGTGTATAACATCGAGACGCATTACGAGTACGAGGATAAAAGGGGCGTAGCGATGTTGAGCACGATGGGAAGAGCGATGGGTGGTAGGGAGAAATTTAAAGAAATGTCGCCGTTTCATATTTTAGAAGATAGAAGTAGTAGCAGTAGTAGCAGTAGCAACAGCAAGAGTAGGAGTAGCGATAGCGGCGGCGAAGACAACGACGACGACGATGTGACCAAGTCATCGTTTCCAAAGACGTATTTGTTCACCTCGGATACCGATATTGTCGTCCCCAAGCGCGAGTCGGAAGATTTGCACAAGACTTTGCTTAAAATTGGTGTAGACAGCGAGCTTTCGGTGTACGATCACGGCACGCACGGCGAGTTTGCGCTCGGATTTAAAAAACGACCAAAACCTTTGAGAGCGTTTCACCGCGATTTGATCGAGTTGCTTCATTCCTAAGTGTAGTAAAAGTAGATTGGTTTAATTATTACATCAGTGCATTCTACAATTACCCTTCCATGGCTACGTCGTCCGCGTCGGCATCTTTCAGCTCCTCCGCCACTACCTCTTCCTCGTCCTCTAACTCATCATCTCCTCTTCTCCTCATTTCCTTACCTTCCTCGAACGTTTGTTTCCTCTTCGCGATCCTCTCCAATCCGTCGTCCACCTCCATCATCTTCGTCTTCAACCACTCCTCAACTTTCCCGGGTTGTCTCGCCAACATCGACTGCGTCTGAATCGTCTCTTTCTTCGGCTTCCAAAACACCCTTGGCAACGCTTCCGTCCGTAACTTCCCGTTCGCGATTTCCCGCTCGCAATCCGCCGCCATCGAGCGATACAACTCTCTCTGCTTATATTTCATGTCGACATCTAAATCTATTTGCTTCTGAATCAAAGCTTCGCGTTTTTCCCAGTATTTCTCTTTAAATTCTTTATAAATCTCTTCGTTTCTCGTCACCGCTTTCGTTTCCGCTTCTCGGAGTAAATCTTTCCGTTGCGTCTCGCGATCTCGCGTTTTCAGCAAATCCGTTTTCGATCTCTGCAAAGTTCCCAAGACTAAGTTCCCAAACATTCGTTTCGAACGTTTTCTCTCCGGATCTTCTTTCAACGAACCCCCCGAGTCTCTGTTTTCTCTCGTTCGTTTCTTTGGTGCTGTCATCATTGCTTCTTCTTCTTCTTCTCCCCCTCGTTCTTGTTGTCGTTCGGACGATGATTGTTTCTTACGACGAGGAATCGGTCCGAGAGATTTGATTTCGTCCGAAATTTCTTCGCGGGTTTGTCGCAGCTCGTGGAGCGTCGTTTTCAACTCGACCGTCGCCGCCGAGTCCGACGGTGATTGGGTGATAGTAGCACCCGAAGGGTGTTGGTTAGTATGCCCCCCGCGAGAGTGGTGGTACGTCGTTGTTTGCGTCATTTTGGTGTCAAATGTGAAGTTAGTTTTGACGGCTATTCGTTTTGTATTTCAGATATTTATAGTGTCTAGTATTCGTTTCGCGCGCTTTTGAGTTATCTCTATCGCTCTCTCTGCTCCGTCTTCTTCTTCCTCCTCCTCGTTCGTTTGTCTTTTTTACAAGAACATCCCGTCCGGCACGTTTTCTTTCTTCTTGTACAGCACTTTGTCTTTAGCCGTTTTGAAATCTTGGTGCGTGATTTGCATCCTTCGCTCTCGCAGCGCTAATAACCCGGCTTCGGTGCACAACGCTTTGATGTCGGCGCCAGATAAGTCGTCTTTAGCCATGACAAATTCTTCCAGTTGCACGTCTTCGCTCAAATTCATGCGCGACGTGTGGATGCCGAAGATGTGTCGCTTCGTTTTCGCGTCCGGTAACGGAAACTCGATTTTCCGGTCGATTCTTCCCGGACGCAACAACGCCGGATCTAAACTTTCGATTCTATTCGTCGCCATGATGACCTTCACGTCGCCTCGGTCGTCGAAACCGTCCAACTGATTCAACAATTCCAACATGGTTCTCTGAATCTCCTTCTCACCTCCGCTTTGCGAGTCGTACCTTTTCGTCCCGACCGCGTCGATTTCGTCCAAAAACACAATCGACGGAGACATATCGTCCGCCACTCGAAACAATTCTCTCACTAACTTTGGTCCGTCGCCTAAATACTTTTGAATCAACTCGGATCCAACCACTCTTAAGAAACTCGCGCTCGTTGAATTCGCCACCGCTTTGGCCAACAACGTCTTCCCCGTCCCGGGTTCGCCGTATAAAATAACTCCTTTCGGCGGTTTAATCCCGATATCCTCGTACAACTCCGGGTGCGTCAGCGGTAACTCCACCGCCTCTTTAATTTCCATGATTTGATCTTCCAATCCTCCGACGTCGGCGTAACTCTCCTGAGGCGCTTTATCAACCTTCATGACCGAAACCATCGGATCGGCGTCGTCGGCTAACACGCCAACCACCGCGGAATGTTTGTGATGCAACAGCACCGCGCACCCGGGCTCTAACTGCGTTTTATCCACAAACGACAAGATGTTCACGTAATACTCCGGCCCCATCGCCGAACTCACAATCCCGTGATTATCGTCTATGATCTCCTCCAAAGTACCGACCGAGAGTGGCATCCCTCTCAAGTCGTCCAATTTCGATCGCTCCTCTTCGTCCCGTTCATCTCTCGGCGTCGCTTTTTCCGCCTCTTGTCTCGCCACGAATTCTTCCTCCATCAACAGCCAATCTTTCACGCGTTCTAATTTCAACGCTCTGAGTTTACATTTCGTCGCCGGCGCGATCGGGGGTAGTTTCCCACCAGCCGCTCCAGAAACGGTCCCTCGCTTTTTCTTCTTCTTCCCGACTCGTTCCGGAGGCGTCGGGGGGACCCACTTTTTCTTTTGTTTTTGGTCGCCTTTTTTGCCTTGTTGTTGACCACCACCCTCGCCAGGGAGCGATTGTCCGTTTCCCATTTTCTTCTTTCTTTCTTTCTTCTTCTTCTTCTTCTTCTCGCGGTTGTAAACGTTCTCTCTCTGATCTTTCTCTCTCTCTTATTATAGCACGTCTCCGTTTCGCGTCGTCTGAATCGTCGTCGGAACGCGTTTCGCTTATTTAAGAAGAACAAGAACAAGAAAGGTGATCTCCCCCGCGTAACGACGAAGTGTTTTCAAACGAGATCTCCACCGCACTCTGTGTATATACCAAGCGCGTCTAATTCACCACCAAAGGAAGAACGCTTCGTACGACGAGAGAGTGCACCACGAAGAAAGGTTCGTTGTTTTCAGCAAAGGTATTTGTCGTCGTCGAGGAAATACGAGAAGAGGGGAGGAAAAGAAGGTGTGTGTTGTTCTTCAATCGAGAGCGCTGATGTGATGAGGTCGAGCGCAGATGATCCTTTTTTTCGTTTTTTCAACAGTCTGACAGTCTGACAGTCTCGAAACAAAACAAAAACTTTTTTGATGAAAAAAGAAAAAAGGACCGGTCTTTTCTCTGTCTGCACACGGATGTTTTTTTGGAAAAGAACCACTGCAGGAATACATATATCCGCAGAAGAGTTTTGATATTTGATTTCCTTTATACCGTATTCTCCACGAGGTGTTCTTCTATCGTTGCGATTGATGTCGCGGCAGTTTTAGCTCGACGACGACGAGATGATGACGATGCGTTTTGCCCCGATTTTCGCGATTTTCGAGTTCTTGGTGGAACCGTTGCGTGTGTACCCGTGGGTGATGGGTGCGATTGCGATTGTTTTTTTCCTGCTCGGTGATGCGAACGGGTCTCGACGTCGTCGTCGAATTCATCGGACGACGACGACGACGACGACGAGGACGACGAGGATGGAAGAAGAGAAACAAATATCGGAGCTGGAGAAAAAACAGAAAAAACTCGTCGAGGAAATGGAAACCGCGGTAAAGCGAAGGGTGGAAGAAGCGCTGAGAGAGATTGAAGAAGAGAGCAAAAAGAAGAAGGAAACAAAGGAGGAGAAAGAGGACGTGGAGATGGCGGATTCGTCCCCAACTGCCTCTGCCGCGCGGCCGGCTCGTTCGGCGTCCACGAGGACGTCGCCGGTTGCTCCGGGGACGACGCCGAGCAAAACCACGAAGAGCGCGAACGGGACGGAGGACATGTCCTGGGCGCAGACGAAGAGCGACGAGGGCGAGGAGGAAATCACGTCGCCTTCGAACGAGTACACGCGCGTGGTCTCTAAAACGAAGAAGCAAGAAGAAGCGAGACGACGGAAGATGGAGGAGGAAGAAGCGGAAAAACGACGACGAGAGGAAACGAAACGAGAACGAGAGGAGAAGAAGACGAGAGAAGAGAAGGCGAGGGTGCAAAATAGAATGGAAGAATTGAAGCGAGAGAACGAACGATCAGAAGAGCAAAACCTTCTGCGCGAACGATGGCGAGAAGAGGCTATGAAGCATTTACGCGAGTCTGGAGCGTATGAGCACGCGGAAAAGAATGATTTACACGCCTTTCTGACGCTGACGATGAAAGAGGAGATTGGTATCGATCGCGCATCCATCGAGACGTGGTACAAAAGAGCGCAAAGAAAGTTCCACCCGGATAAGTCGCAAAACATGACGGAAGAGGAGAAAGTTCTCAACGAGGAAATATTTAAAACCTTGGTTCTCTTGCTCAAGAGGTGGACGGAAAATGGTAAACCGCTCGGAAGAAAGCAACCGCCGCGGAGAAGGCCGGAAACACCCCCCGAGGCGAAATTTTCCAAACAAGAACAAGACGACTTTAAAAGCACCGAGAGGACGTGGAATCGAGCTCACGCGAAGAGTGGCACGCGCCGCAGGTCGTCGCCGTCGGAGAAGAAGAACAACGGGGGATCATCCACGAGCAACAACGACTCTTCGCGAAGCAACGGATTTCACTTTTCTTCGAACCCGTTCTCGAACGCTCAGCCGCCGCGGCAGCAAAAACAACATCAGCAACAACAACAACAACAACAACAACAAGCAGGTCTGAAGAAACCGTTTAGCACGGGACCAAAGAAGAGCAAAACCGATAGCCAGCCGTCGTCGCCGTCGACGCGATTGTAGGCGCATTTACGTAGAAGAATAGTTTGAAATAGTTTGGAATAATAAAAAAGGAGAGAAACGCAAAGCTGCTGCAAAAGAAAAACGTCTTCAGTTTTGGGAGAGTACATGTTCCCCGCCGCGCGAACGCACCAAAAAACCTCGTACCCCGTCGTTGTTCAATCGCGAGCGTCGTCGTCGTCAGCGTGTTGTCCTTCTTCAATCTCTGTTTTTGCAGCCGATCGATATCGTCGACGTCTTTCATCATCTTCATCTTCATCGTCATCACGAACAAAAAGCACCGTCGTCGTCGTCAAAATGGTATCCAAGAAGAGCGCGTTGATTTCACCGGAAGAGTTGCGCCAAACGCTCTCCTCGCAAGTTATCCTCGATGCGAGTTGGTACATGCCGTTCGTCCAACGCGTACCGAAATCTGAGTTTCAAACGAAGAGGATAAAACATTCGCAGTTTTTTGACATCGATAAAGTCTCCGATTTGAAGGAGAAAAATTTACCGCACATGTTGCCGAACGCGCGCGCGTTCGCGATGGCGTGCGACGCGTTAGGTATTACGAACGATTCTTCAGTTGTGATTTACGATCGAGCGGAGAGCGGTATTTTTAGCGCGGCGAGATTATGGTGGATGTTTAAAGTGTTTGGCCACGGCGGTTCGGTGCGAGTGTTAAACGGCGGCTTCAAAGCGTACGAGAAACTGTACTCGGAGGACGCGGATGGGATGGATACGAACGAAATCGGGATGGACGAGGTGGAGAAGAGCGAGAGAGCGTGCGTGGAGGCATACGAAAAAGAAGATTCTGTGACGACAAAGTATAAAGCGACATTGGATTTGAACCGATTAGCGACGATAGAGAGCGTGAAGAAAGACGTGTGCGAAACGAACGCGAAGCAGTGCGTAGACGCGAGGCCGAAAGGACGGTTTGACGGAACAACAGCGGAACCGAGAGCCGGTTTGGCGTGTGGGTCTATTCCAAATTCGAATAACGTTCCGTTCCCGGAAGTTTTAGATGCAGGGACAGGGAAGTTTAAAGACGCGGAGCAGTTAAAACGAGTCTTCGAAGCGGCTGGGATGGAGTTGGACAATCAATCCAAGAAAATTGTGGCGACGTGCGGCACCGGGGTGACCGCGTGTATATTAACGTTAGGAATGCACGAAGTTGGCAGAGACGACGTGGAAGTTTACGACGGATCCTGGTGTGAATGGGGAAGTCGGGAAGACGTGCCTGTAAAAACAGCATCGGCGTAAAAATAGATGTATACTATGCGATAAAATGTTTTCCCCGCGTATGTGTGTGTTTCAATACTATTATTTTGTCTCTAACTTTACAACGTCAACAGTAATTTAAAGTCTTCAATCGTCTTCTCCAACGCGGCAATCTCTTGCTTTTGCAACTCAGACTTTTCGCTATTTTGCGCGCGGATGTTTTCAGGCACTCTCTCTTCGTACGAATCTTCGCTCATGGTTTTCTCTAACTTTGCGTTCAATTCCGAGATTAATTTTAATTTTTTCTCGACCGATTTCGTTTCTTTCTCCGCGTCGACGTGGCCTTTCAACTCGAGGTAGACTGTTAACTGATCGTTAATGACGACCGCACCGCACCCGACCGGCGCGTCAACGCTTGCATCGATGCTAATATCGCCAACGGAAGCCAACGCTTGGATACCGCTAAAATTCTCTCGAATGGCATCGACGACGTTTTGATCCGAACATTTCGCGTACGCGTTCGGTTTAGCTTTCGCCGGAACGTTGTAGTTGGCTTTCATGGATCGCAAGGATTTAACAAAATCGATCGCGTCTCGCATAGACTTTTCGACCTTCTCGTTCACCCACTTCTCCTGAGCTTTCGGATACGCAGCAATCATAATCGATTGCGGCGTGTTCGCGTTTTGTTTTCTCGGCAAGCGTTGCCACAACTCTTCCGTGACGAACGGCATAAACGGATGCAACATCTTTAAACCGGCTTCAAGTGTGACCCACAACGCGTCTCTCGTTTTCTTTTTTGCCGCTTCGTCGTTGCCGTCCATCGTCGGCTTGATTATTTCAATAAACACGTCGCACAAATCATTTTTCCAAAACTGGTAAATAGCATCGGTGGCGATGTTAAAGTTGTACGATTCCATCGATTCGTCGACGATAGATAACGTGTTGTTCAAACGCGAGATGATCCATCGTGCCGCAATCGGACTGGAAGAGTCTGAAACGTCCAACTCGGTGTACTCGTTATCGACCGGTTCGTACGCATCGCCCAAATTCGCCATGGCGAATTTGATTGCGTTCCAAAGTTTGTTGCACCAATGCCTGTACGCATGCACACGCAAAACGTCCAAATTGACGTCATTGCCCTGTCCAGTGTAAGACATCAACGCGAATCGAAGCGCGTCGGTTCCACACTCCGGGATACCTTGCGGGTAATCCTGCTTCTGCCCAGCCGTCGCTTTCTTTAACTCTTTCTCTTCTAAGTTGCCATTAGCCAAGGTTTCGTGAAGCGCTTCCAGCGAGATACCTTCGATGACGTTGATTGGATCGATGACGTTCCCTAACGATTTGGACATTTTTCGTCCGTGTGCGTCTCTCACCATGGCGTGTAAGAAAACTTGCTTGAACGGTACTTTACCAGTTAACTTCATGCCCATCATGACCATTCTTGCCACCCAAAAGAACAAAATATCGTGCCCGGTTTCAAGCAACGACGTCGGGTAGAAATCTCTCAAATCTGGCGTCTCGTCTGGCCATCCAAAGACGGAAAACGGGAACAAGCCGGACGAAAACCACGTGTCCAATACGTCCTCGTCTTGCGCCAACGTGAATTTTTTTCCCGGAAACTTCCTCTCGGCTTCCTTTTGCGCCTCGGCTTCGTCTCTCCCGACGACCCATCGGTCGACTTTTTCGCTTGTTCCGCCCGGCAAGCCGTTGTTTTCTTGATCGTCGTCAAAGTTGACGTAAAACGCTGGGATTCTGTGGCCCCACCACAACTGTCTAGAAATGCACCAATCGCGAATGTTTTCCAACCACCGAAACCACGTCGCTTCTTGCTCTTTCGGAATAATCTCCATGCGTCCATCTCTGACCGCGTCGCACGCATCTTTCGCCATATCCGCGCAGTTTACCCACCATTGCGGTTTCAACATCGGTTCGATGACATCTTTCGATCGCGAACAGAGACCGAGTCTCATCGGGTTCGGCGCTTTACCTCTGTACAAACCGAGCTCTTCCAGCTTTTTCTCAATCGCAACTCTGCACTCAAAACGTTTCATGCCTTTGAACAACTCGCCACCGACGTCGTTGATGATCCCATCTTCCGTAAAGCAATTGATGAATTGCAAATCGTGTCTTTTTCCAGTTTGGAAATCGTTCGGGTCGTGCGCCGGGGTAATCTTCACGCAACCGGTACCGAATTCCATATCGACCAAGACTTCGTCGCAAATGATTGGAATTTCTCGCAAACTATCGAACGGATGAACTAACGTTTTGCCGTGGTATTTCTTATACCTCTCGTCATCTGGGTGAACTGCAACGGCCACGTCGCCCAACATGGTTTCAATACGCGTCGTCGCGACGACCAACTCGTCGTCGTTCGGATCGTCTTTAATCTTGTACGCGAACGACGTGATCACCCCAAACTCAACTTTCTTCAAGTGTCCTGGGACTTGCAACATAGTCGGTCCTTCCACGTCGATGTAATCCACCTCGATATCCGAAATCGCCGTCTTCAACTGGCAACTCCAATTTACCAAACGATTATCTCTGTAAATCAACCCGTCTTCGTGCATCTTCACGAACGCCTCTTTTACCGCCTTTGATAACTTCTCGTCCATCGTAAACGCCTCTCTCGTCCAATCTAAACTCGAGCCGAGCCTCCTCAACTGGTTAAAAATCTTCCCGCCGTACTCGCCTTTCCATTCGAACACCTTCTCGAGAAACTTCTCTCTCCCTAAATCGTGTCTCGTGATTCCGTTTTCTCTCATCAACTTCTTCTCGACGACGGTTTGCGTGGCAATCCCCGCGTGATCGGTCCCGGGCACCCACAACGCTTCGTACCCGCTCATTCTCCTCCATCTCACGATCGTATCTTGAATCGAGTTCGTCAACGCGTGCCCGATGTGCAACGCGCCGGTGACGTTCGGCGGTGGAATCACAATCACAAACTTTGGTTTCTCCGACCCGTTCACGGCTTCGAAATACTTCTTCTCCTCCCACCAGTCGTACCACGCAGCTTCCACCGCGACTGGATTATAACTCGTCGCCATCGGAACCGTCGTCGTGTTTTTCTTTTTCCCTCTCTCCGTTTTCAGCGCGTCTTCCAACGCCAGCACATCCTGCGGCGAAGGTCCTTTCGCTTCCGCTTTCTTCTTCTCCTTCTTCACTTTACCACCGCCTTCATCGTTCGCTTTCGCTTTTTGCGCTGCTGCTTGTGCTGCTGCTTTTTCTGCTTTCGCCGCTTGCTTCGCCGCGAATTTCGCATCCTTTTCCGCCTTGGCTGCTTTTTTCTTCGCCTCTCTCTCGAGCTGCTCCGGGGTTTTCTCTTCTTTCGCCGTTTCAGTGGTTGCTTCTTCTTCTTTCGTCATGATGTCGACGATGCTTTTTTCTCTCCGTTGAGATTCGATTCTTGCCCGATGGTGATGATGATGATGATGATGATGATGTTCTCAGATTTGTGAATCGATTCGTGTATGCGTGTGCTCTGTGTAGAGAACTCTGCAATACTCAAGCGCACTACTCACGTACTATTCGTCTCTCGTCCTTTCTCTCTCTCTCTCTCTCTCTCTCTCTCTCTCGAAAGCAAAGCGAATACAAAAGTCGTTTCAAAGCTGTCCTGTGAGAGGGTTTTTATGGAGAAAAGGACTGACGGCTTTCCTCAGAGAGAGAGAGAGAGAGAGAGTTTTCGCACACGAACACGTGCGGAAAAGCACGACCACGCGCGACTCTACTGCATGCACGCTTTTGTGTTCGTCGAAAAGAGCGTCTTCTGCGTGAATTGGATTTTTGCTTTCGCTCGCAGAGGAGGTCGTCTGACGTCGTAATCCTCGTCTCGAGAGAGGGAAAAGAGTGTAATCATCCAATCGGAAATGGAACACCACCCGAGCGGTGGTTCTCCATTTCGGAATGGTGTGCCTCGGTACCTCCTCGTCCGCGAGTTCCTCAACGCGCGCGTCTCGGAAACAAAACTCCTGTGCCATTCTTTGAAACGTAAACTCGGCGAAGATCTCTTCGGGAGCTCCGCCGTGAGCGGGAAGAGCAGGAGGAGAGCCACCAGTCCGAGGAGTTGGAAATTTTGGCAACGAGACGAGAGGAAGAGGAAACGAAAAGGAGGAAACGAGGACGAAAACGAGGAGGAGCGTCTTCCTCGCGAGAAGCGAAGGAAAGAGACGAGGAAAGAGTCGTGGAGAAAAGAGCGCGGGAAGTTAGCCACGCACGAGTGGTTGGCGAAGAGGTGCGCTCACTTTTCTCTTCTTCTTTCGATTTTGCGTCTCGATTTTATATTTCGTTCGCTCTCGCTCGCTTTACGCTCGATGCCGATGAAGAATAAACACGCACCCAGCCAATCCGAGATGAACACGATGGCGACACGCGATTTAGTTACCTGACAGTACGCACTGAGGCATGAATAATGAGTTTGATTATTGTGTGCTTTCTCCTCTCTTTCTTTCTTTCTTTCTCTCTCTCTTCTCTCTCGCGCGTTGCGTGCGAGCTGCGCTTTGTACTTACTCGTTTCTTAAAAACGTTTTAATTTGATAAAACAATCAATACGCACAGGTTCGTCATGACTTCTATTTCCTCCGCGAACAAAGAGCAAAGTTTGACGGAAAAGGAGAAGAGAATCGAGGCGGAGAATACATCGAAGCTCGTGAACGCGTTGGGAGTAGACTCGACGTTTATGGAGAACCACGTGGCCATCCGCGCGTTGCCTTTACACCGGTTCGGTAAAAATCGAGGGTCGAGATCGATGACGAAAGCCTGGAAGTCAGCGGCGGTGGTGCACGACGCGACGTATTTATTATATCGTAGGGACGAAAAAAGTGCGTCGGCGGCGTTGCCATCAGTTTTATGTAACGTAAACGCGCTACCGAAACGTGTGCGAGAGATCTTTCCGGACGACGAAATCGCGAATCTCGCGCGATTCGACGTCGCGGGTAAATTGGCGCTGAAACTCATCAACGAAACGCTTCGGACATCAATCAAGTTTAAGAAGATTAAAACCGTAAAGAAACAAATCGAACGGTTCGGTGGAAACGGCGACGGTGTGCAGTACGCTGCACTTGCTGCCGTAGATCCACGAAGAGTCTACGCCGACGATCAAGTCGCGCCTCCGCCAAAAAAAGAAGGAGACGAAAGAAATCTCTCTTCGACACCACCGAGCGAAAAAGATATTTCCGATGCGCGCCGCGATGCGAAGATTGTTCGAGCGAGACATTTAGCCGGCGTTGATATGAGTGATATCGCATCGGCCGCAAATATTGATCTTTCTGTGCTTCAACAAAGGTTTCGAGTGTGCGCGGTGGCGAGACCAAACAACGACGGCGCGTCGTTGTATTTTAACGCCAATTGGGCACCAATTGTGTTAAAATCACTAGTAACGCGTGGTGCGTACGCGGCTGGTGTCTGCGAGTGGTTCGATTTGGGTGTTTGGCGAGGAGCGAACGTCGAAAAGGTGCGCTCTATTTTCATTGGTAATGAAGCGAGCGACGACGATACCGCGACGATATCGACTCGAATCGTTCTGAGGTTCCCGAAGAAAGGCGTCGGCAAGAAAGGCGATGCCGTTTTCGACGAAGGCGGGAAGACCAAACTTGGAACGATTGATCGCGTCACGCCCGTTTCTATAGCTATCGCAGTCGCTTCGGCATCAGTTCTCGCATCCGCTTGGTCTGAAGTTGTAACGAAAACGAAAAAAAAGAAAGGAGGCGTCAAAGTTCTCGTCAAATCGACGACGAAAGGAGACGTGAGCGCTTTTGCATCTTTGGCAAAAGAAACGAACGGAGATTTCAGCTGGTGGTAATAGCATTGTAGCAGATTAGATTTGCATAGTACCTAGGTTAGATACGTTTTTAGCGCACGCGTTGACGTGTATTTCTTGTACCAGTACTTCCAATTCATAAAAATTCTAAATGTTACGTTCGACTGGAATCTTTGAGTTTGGCTTCGCACTGCGCTTTATCCATTCCCGGAAACTCAAACTGCCACTCCACGGTTTTCTCTATCCATTGCTTTAACAACGGTCCAGGTTTCTCCATTCCTACTGCTTTCATCACCTCTTTACCATCTAGAACGGGTTTTAATTCCCACGGATTACCAACGCTATCTTTTCTATCGACAAGTTCAAACTCGTCTCTCACTCTCGAAAACGCCTCTTTGCACTTTTCGGCGACGCTTTCCGCGACGGCACCTTCGTCGATATCACCACTATTTTGTTGTTTTAACGCATCTTCTACAGCCGCGACGATAAAAACTATATCGTAATCTTTCCCGATCGAACGAATTTTCAATCCAGCTTCGGTTCTCGTGAACGTTTTCAAGTTGTCAAAAATAACATCTCTCGTCCCGTCGATATTCGAGTGCGTTCGCACGACGCTCTCCGCGTCCTTGTTTCGTAACTTTAACGATTCCATCACGACCACTTCGCTCAAAGGAACTTCTTTCTTCTTCTTCGTAAACGCTTTACTCTCTCTTAATCCTAGCAGCCACAAGGCTAAATAAAACCGTTCTTTGCGATCGGTCTCCTCGCTACCATCCGCGCCTTCCGTGACCCCTTCAAACATCTTTAACGCCATGGCGACTCGCATCCCGACTGCGACTGCTTTCACGCCAAACTCTTGCATTTCCATCGAGAACGTCTCCTCGCAATCCATCACGATGCCGCCCATTTTCATTTTCGTCACCCACTCCACCGCCAAGTGCGGATTTGGTCCTCGCAACATCCCCGCCACTTCCTTCCCGACTCGTTCTCTGCTCACTTTCGTTCTCAACCCTTCTCTGACTTGTTCGTCCTCCACCGCCACTCCAATATCCTCCGCCAACGTGAAAGCGTACCTGGACGCAAACCTCACCGCTCTCAAAACCCGCAACGGATCGTCCACGAAAGTCCTCTTCGCCTCCAACGGCGTCCGGCACAACCCGATTTTCAAATCCTCGATCCCTTTCCCGGTAAAATCTTCCACTTTCTTCTCGTTCAAGTTATAATACAACGCGTTAATCGTCAAATCCCGTCGCATGGCATCCTCCAAAGGCGTTCCAAAACTCATGGTTGGAATTCTCGACTCGTCCGCGTACGACTCCGAGCGCAAATTCACAAAATCCAACCACACGTCTCGGACTTTCATCGTCGCCGTCTCGAGATGTTTCGACTGTTCCGGGTTCGATTGTATCACGCCGACGCCGCTGATTTCTTCGCCTTTACTCGTTAAATACTCGTTCACTTTCGCCGCGAATTCCGCGCCCAAACACTTATCTAAAGCGACGTCGATATCGTTCGATTCCAACCCGAGCAATTTATCTCTCACCCATCCTCCCGCCACTCGCAACGTCAAACTCGCCACATTCGTCGTCGCTTTCCCACCATCATCAGTTTCTCCTTTCTTCTCGTTATTCACCACATCCAAGAGCAACGAAAACACCTCGTCCTCTTTTCGTGTCAAAACAATCTCCGCGTTTTCCTTCATCGTTTTCGGTGGATCCGTGAAAGGTGATCGACTAAAACCTCCGACAGAAAACAAAGCGTTGGTGTTGTTGTTGTTGTTGTTCGTGGCAGAGGTGGTCGCAAACTTGCGCTTCTTTATCTTCGTCTTTATGATGTCGTTTTGTGCTACGCAATAATTCTGAATTGGTCTCCTCCCGGGAAACGAACCAAAAGCAATCGTCGTCGTCGTCGTATTCCTGTCGTGTGATGATAACACTCGCGCGTGCGCGATGCTTTTTATTATTCTCGCGTTTTGCTTCTTCGCACGACTACTCCTGCAGCACGACGACAAAAACAGCTTCGCGTGCGAGGAATAACAGCACGCTCGCATTAAAAGAATAGAAATGCAAGTGTGTGGGAAAACGCTCCAAATGCATTTATAACAGTCCGCTCGTCAAAGTCACTCCGTCCTCTTCGTGCGCTTCAAACGCTTACGACGACAGAGAGAAAGAAAGCAAAAATTTCAAACGAGGATGACTTTTTCATTCACAAAAGGAGGTTCTTTTTGATTTTGGTCCTTTTGTCCTCTTTTCGACGATGCTGGTCTGTCCTTTCTTTTCCACCGCAAGAAGAAAAAGAAAAAATTTTGTCGAGAGAGAGAGACGTGGCAGCAGAAAAAAGAGAGAGATTTTCGTTTCTCGTTGAAACGTCACACCACACAAAAATCACGCATCATCACACATCATCACAACAGGAGTTCTTTCTTCTCTGCGATTCAACGACACTTTTCTGCGACACCACTTTTCGTTTCAGAGATAAAGCGACAAAAGAAACAACGTCGTCAGTTTTTGTTCCTTCTTTTCGAGACGCGGTTTACACGTGTTCGTAGTAGCATCGTGAATACCATTTCGATTTTTATCCAAAGGACGACCAGCGGGGAACGTTTTTTTCTCTAATCCAAAAATCAATAACAACAACATCATGGTGCATCCAGTGAACGCAAACACGATCAACCAGAACGTCCTGACCGCGGAATACGCGGTCAGAGGTCCCATCGTGGTGAGAGCCGGCGAACTCGCTTTACAGTTGAAGAAAGACCCGTCTTCGTTGCCGTTTGAAGATATCGTCCTGTGCAACATCGGGAACCCGCAATCGCTCGGGCAAAAACCAATCACGTTTTATCGTCAAATCATGGCCATTTGCGATTACCCAGATTTGTTAGACTCGCCGGAGTGCTCGAAGATTTTTCCGGAAGATGTCATCGCGAGATCGAAGGAGGTTTTAGCGAACACGGCTGGAGGGACGGGGGCGTACACGGAGTCGAAAGGGTTGAAGTACGTGAGAGAGCAAATCGCGACGTTTTTGGAGAAGAGAGACGGACACAAAGCCGATCCGGAGATGATTTATACTTTGGATGGAGCTTCCTCTGGGGTGAATTACATGTTAACGTTACTCATTCGTGGGAAGCAAGACGCGATGTTGGTGCCGATTCCGCAGTATCCTTTGTATTCCGCCGGGTTGGCGTTGTACGGCGGAACCTTGTGCCCGTATTATTTGAAAGAGGAGAATAACTGGGGGTTGGACGTGAACGAAATGCGTAAAGAGGTTCAAAAAGCCAAGAAAGACGGGGTTGAAGTCAGAGCGTTGGTGGTGATCAATCCCGGGAATCCAACTGGGAACAGCTTGTCGTTGGAGAACCAACAAGAAGTTGTGAAATTTTGCGCTGAGGAGAATTTGATTTTGTTGTCCGACGAAGTGTATCAAGATAACATTTACGTGGAGGGTAAATCATTCGTCAGCATGAAGAAAGTCGTGGCGGATATGGGATACGGGGATAAAGTCGCACTCGCATCGTTGCAGTCCACCTCGAAAGGTTTCTACGGCGAGTGCGGGAAGAGAGGCGGATTTATGGAACTCTACGGCGCCTGGGACCAAGGCGTGTTGGATCAGTTGTTAAAGTTGGCGAGTATCAACTTGTGCCCGAACGTGAGTGGACAGATCTTGATTGGCCAAGTGTGCACGCCTCCGGTCGAGGGCGATGCATCGTACGCGTTGTACGAGAAGGAGAAGGCGGACATTTTGGCGAGTTTGAAAAGACGCTCGGGGAAGTTGGTTGACGGTTTGAACAAGTTGACCGGCGTGACGTGTAACAACAGCGACGGGGCGATGTACGCGTTTCCGAATTTAACTTTTCCGGAGAAGTTTCTCAAAGACTGCGAAGGTAAAGGAAAGATGGCAGATGCCGTGTATTGCATGAGTATCTTGGAAGAAACCGGTATTGTCGTCGTTCCTGGGTCTGGATTTGGCCAAGCCGACGGGACGTGGCACTTCCGAACGACGTTTTTGCCCGGGGAGGATAAAATCGATGCCGTCGTCGAAAGATTGAGCGCGTTCCACGAGAATTTCATGAAAAAGTGGATGTAATGAAAGGGAAAGAGGCGCAAGAGTGAAGAAGAAGAAGAAGAAGAAGAAGAAGAAGAAGAAGAAGAAGAAGAAGAAGAAGAGAAAGAGGAAAAAAATGAGAGAAATGAGAGAATTTTTATATGAAGAAGAAGAATTGTAAGATTATCACAAGGCGAAGTCATCAAATTAAATCAAACTTGAAAGTATAGCGTATTACTCGTTCATTCTAAAAGTATGGCGCGTTTTAAAACGATTCGTACGCTTTGTGTACGTTTGCTACTAATTTACTCTAACTCGTGTGTCGCGTCATCTCAGCGGCACAAACCAACGCGTGTTCAATACTCGTCGCGTAGTTCGCGTAATACGAAGGTTCTTGCGCCGCCGCGCCTTTGTTCTCTTCGTCTTTTTCTTCTTTCACCTTGCGTTCTTCCTCCCGTATTCGTCTGGAGTTGCTCACGTGATCGATGGCGCTTTGTTGCATAGCTTTCGTCGTTCTCGAGACTTCAGTTAATGAAGCGCAGCACTCTCGCAGATTTTCCAACGCGTGGTCCAATTCTTGTCCTTCGCCTTTGATGGAGTTGATGATGGAAAGCGCGACAGACGGCTTCGGCGATTCCATCGGTTGCGGCGAATTCGTATTCGCTTGCGGAGTTGTTATCGGCATTGGTGAGGCAGCGACGACATCTTCTTGCGTACAATAAGTCTCCAAATCGCTCAAAGAGATGTTCAATCCTAAGGTGGATATTCGCATCACGAGCTTTTTCGCGAGCGCCATCGCCGAGTCTTCTAAGCTTTCAATCTGCGCCGTGAGCAGTTGGCAATCTTCCGAATTGACGCCAGATTCTTTTCGGGCGGCATCGCGGGCAATTTTTGCCGCCATCATGCTGTCGCGCGTGAGCACGGACTCGTTATATAGCTTGATGAGTTCGGCGTCTTTTCCAACAGGTTGTTCAACCGCGGAAAAAACTCGTTGTTTTTCTAGCGTTTGCCTCGTTTCTGAGGAAGGCGGCGTCGATTCTTTCTTAACTCCTAGATTCGACGGTTTCTTTTCCTCCGTCTTTTTCTCAACTTCTTCGTCTTCTTTACTCGGTGATGGCGTCGCAGCGTTGACGTCCAACATGCGCTGCATCTTTTTCGGCGTCTTTCCGCCGACGACGCTCAAAATGGTCGGATCGTTCTTATCGCGCGTGTTGTTCGTTTTTAACGCCTCCAAGATGGCAACTTTCCTCTTCTCGTTCGCGTACTTTACAGATCGCAAGATGGTTTCCACTTGTGACTCTTGCGTGACAACAGAAGCACCCGGCGTCATTGCTGGAATGTTCGATAACAGTTTATGTTCGTACTCGCGAAAATTCGTCCAAGCGCCTTCGCGTTCTCGAACGCGAGCGTTGGCGCGGAAAAACTCGTTGCCCATGTTTTTGTTCCTGATATCGTCGTCGTCGACGACGACGTCATCGCTGACCTTTGTATTCACATCTACGTCTTCCTTTTTGATGTCGCCCTCCTCGGCGTTCGCGTCGAGATCCGTGATCTTCTTGCGCGGAATAAATTTTCCACCGGCGTTTGCGACACCGCAGTGCGCTCGGAAGGCGTGTTCTTCGAAGATTTCCGGATCGCAAAGTCTCGCGCCGCCTGGCGCGTCGATACTCACGGAAACTTTGCCAACTGATAGTACGACTACAGTTGCCGGTAATCCTTGATATTTTGCCACCGTTTTATCTCGTTGCTTGTTCGCTTCTTTTTCGAGTTCTTCGCTGCTCAAATTCTTTCCAAACGCGACATCCGCGTGTCTTCTACAAAACAAACCGTCTTCGTCGCACGCTTTAAAAGAACACCGCCACAGTTTACCGTCATTTCTTAAGCACCGATTACCTCTCCCTGGAATCCACGGCTCCGTCGGGCACGTTTCGTTGATGTTATCCGCAGCGGGAATTGTAGAAGACTCGGGGCCGATGGCGGCTTCGGCTAAGAGTTCCGCCATTTCCGCGGACGTTTTAAACCCGTTCGTCGGCGGGTTTGGTGGGATCAAGGCGACGTCGGCATCAAGGCCGTGACATCGAACGCGCAAAGTCACCGCAATGAGTCTGTCTATTTCATTTGGTATTCGCATGGGTTCTGGAAGACGCTTCAACAAAGCGTCGTCGTCAATCGCGTCCGCGTCGTAGATTTTTTTCATCAAGGACGTTTCGCGCTTGTACTCAATTTTTTTCGCCGGCGGCGTTTCCGCCGGCGCTTCTTCAAGAGCAGCTGGTGTCGTCGTCGTCTTTTGTTTCTTCGCCGTTGATTTAGGCGCTTGGTCCTCCTCTCTCGCTCGTTTTCCAGCCGGCGTCGTCGCCGGCGTCGTCTTCTCCGTCTTCACCCCTCCTTCCTCTCCTTTTATTTCCTCCTCTTCCTCCGACAACTCTCCGCCTCTTTTCTCGTACCATCTCTCTGGCAACGTCGGCAGACCGTTCTCCATCCAACTTTGCTCCACGTAACTCCTCAACTCTCGCTCAAACGCCCTCGCCTCTTCCAACCCTTCCTTTTTCTCTTTCCCGCTCACGCCTTTTCTCTTCCTCGCGTCTTCCATCACTCCCTCGCTCGCCTCTCTTACCACCCACGCGATTTGCCTAATACATTGTTCGTACGTCCTCAAAGGCTTCTTGCACCCTTTCTTCGCCAACCCTTTCTCTCTTACCCGTTTCAAATCCTCGATTAAATTCTGCCCGCTCGTCTTCTTCCCTTTCGGCCAGTTCATGACCACCGCGACGAACGCTTTCACGTTGTTCAAACTAATCTTCGCGCACTTCCAGCTAAAAATATCCTCCCCGTCCTCTTTCGACGTGCCGCTCGAGCCCTCTGCAAAGAGTGGGAACTCCATTTGTAAACCATTTTGTAACCAATAATCGTTCACCGTCAGCGCTACGTCGGCGAGAAAACACTCCTTTTCGTACCATCCTTTCCCACCGTCTTTCCCGTTATTGTAATCGCTCCAAACTAACAAAGCGTGCTCTCTCGTCCACTTCCGAGAAAACTCCGACGCCACGTCTTTCGCCGCGTGCATCTTCTTCTTTTTCTGCGTCGTCGTTGTCTTCTTCCCCGTCTTCTCGTCCTCGTCCTCGCGAGTCGTCGTCGAATTCGTGGTAAACTTCGCGAGCACTTTTTCCAGAAGATCGAATTTACTCGTCGCGTTCGATGAACATCCTTCCTCTCCTCGTTCTCGTTGTTGTTGTTCTTCTTTTTCGAGAATTTCCTCGTTCGCCGATCGCAACGCGTCGAGCGCGAGTTCCAAACTCGCGCTTTCTTCCTTCTCCGTTTCCTCTTCTTTTGTTGTTGTTGTTGTTGTTGTTTCACCCATTCTTCTTTTATTAATGTTGTTGTTGTTGTTGTCGTGACGTGTGTTTTCTTTCTGCGGTGGTTTCTTACGAGAAAAAAAAGAGACGATTCTACACGTGGAGAGAGTCTGTGAAAATTAAAGCAAAAGTGTCTCTCTCTCTTTCTCTCTCTTTAACAACACTAAGAACGAGTTCAATCTCTTCTCACTGCCTGTTCTGAAACTGCTCGAGAAACGAAGCGTAGTCTTCGTCCGTCGGCGGTTCTGGACACCCTTTTTCGAGCAAGTAGTTTTCGCAGTCCGGGTGCTCGAAGTAACGAGCGTTCGCGACGAGTCGCCAGTCGGTAAGAGGCGCTTTCGCCTCTTCGACTAAGTATTTGAGGCAATCGAGGCGGTCGTGCCTTGCAGCGGTTGCCACGCAGGCAAACTTCACCGCATCAGATATCTTTCGTTCTTCGACGAAGTATTTCATGATGTCTGTGCAACCCTTTCCTGCTGCCTGATGTGCCGCTTCTTCTTCCGTATCTCGCGAAGGTTTCACTTTGTCGAAAAGAAATCGAAGACAGTCGAGGTGTCCTATAGCAGCAGCTACTTTACACGCCTCTTCTTCATCACACGGGCAACCATTCGAGAAGCAGTACTTCAACATCTCGAGATTACCTTTAACTGCTGCCACAGTAATCGTCTTTTCATCCCACTCGCACTGTTTCACTTCTCTCGCCCACTTGAGCAACTCGAGTTTGTTCGTAAAAGCAACTCCCGTACAAAACGAGGCTTGATCCATCACACTTTCTCTTTGACTTTTCTTTCCCCACGGCATGTTATTCCACACGAATTCCAACGTCGAAACTGATGAAAATTCGTGAGGAGATACACCCAATTTCGATACGTTTACCCCGGCGTACGCAAGCACACCCCGACTCTCACTATTCACCTTCGAAAAGAAATATCGTTCCGTCCCATTCAATTTCGGAAGCACATGCGATACAAAAATATCCCTATGATGCAACACTAACCCGGTCCATATCGCCGTCGGCCCAAGCTTCAACCGCTCCATTTCCAAAGCGAGCTCTTCTTTCTCTTTCCTCTTCTTCCTCTTCTGCGCTTCAAATACATTTTCCCCCATTCTTATTCTATTATAAACTAATAATACTAATGTCGTCAAGAGAGATGCGAAAAGACACATGCGAAAATAATCCGGAAAAAATTTCCGTTTTTATAAATAAAATATCGAGAGCTCGCGCATGTGCGCAACTTCTCCATCACGACGGCACTCGAACTGAAAATTGGCACGCAGAACAACCACACTCGTTTGTATCTTCGATTGCATTTTCAGCGATATTCACTTACACACGTAGAAGATATGCGCACAAAACGAGTAAAAAAGAGCGTTTTCCCCTATAAATCAAGACTCTCTGTTTCACACGTCAAAATTCCTCAAAATTTCCAGTAAGAGAGTCATCATGTCCTCCGTCGGGTTAGGCAAAGGCGTCGGAATACCGGTCA
>ENA-OWPI01000425-OWPI01000425.1-marine-metagenome-genome-assembly--contig:-NODE-425-length-59266-cov-11.491679_pt1 | contig 59266 bp, 37 predicted proteins | sample MGYA00238138_ERZ651775 | MGnify/ENA primary metagenome ERZ651775 (study PRJEB26906, sample SAMN06265043) | marine metagenome | isolation source: Helgoland LTER site | place: Germany:Helgoland, sampling...
CTCTTTCAACTCCCCCTTGCGAGATGATCTCTTAATCAACTTTCTCGTCTCTTTATTCACTCCGTACAAGAATTTGATATCGTTTGAATTCAATCTCGGAAGAATGTGTTGGAAACTCACATCGTCGCACTTCACGATCAACTCCCACAACGACGACACAAAAGAATCTCTCTCTTCCGCTGTGTCGCGCTTTTTCTTCCGCGCTCTCGTCGCGACTTCTCCAGAACAAGACATCGCGGAGCAAAAACGATTGTTTTTCCCACCGAGGTAAAAAAAGACGTTACTCAAAATGGCGACGAGTTTATGCTCGCGAGCGTCGACGACGACACCATCGTCATCGTTTGCACCGTCGTCGCTCTCAACGACGAGGCGAAACAACGGGAGGAGGAGGATTTGCGACGAGAGGAATCAAAATCGTCTCTCGCTGCGACGACCACGGGGACAAAAACGCTGCTTTTTCTCGCGCGATGCAAAATCAGCGGCAACGACCCCAACGGGGAGCGAAGATGAAGTCGAGCGTACCATCGACGCGGACTCGATCGCCGCGCGAGTGTTTCACGAGAAGAAGAAGAACGACGAAAACAACGACAGCATCCACGTAAAAGAAGGCACCGTGTGCGCGTTAGGCACGCGTGGAAGATTTCACATCAAATACGCGAAGAACAAATACAAGGAACGCGTTGACTTCACGGACAGCTCTTTCAAGACTCTTCTGGGCGGGTTTAACGAAGAGGAGGAAACGTCGACCAATGGTCAACAGTACTACTCGTACGAATCGGAACTCTCCGGAACGATACGGAAAAACCATTTAGATGGGTGCGAGAAGAACGTTTTGAACACGTTCGTGGCGAGGACCGGGCAATGGGCGACGGAAAATGGGGTGAATAAAATGTTAAGAGGGAAAGTGGTGGGCGTGTGCGAGACGTCGGCGGCGGACGCGGTGGCGAGGTATTCGATGAAACCGCCTCCTCTTACTTGGACGAAGAAGAAGGAAAAGAAGAAGAAGGAAAAGAGAAAGAACGATGACGACGACGTAAACGAGGACGTGATGATATTGCCTCCGAACATGCCGAAAGGGAAGACGAGGACGGCTGTCGTCGCGCTCGCGTTTGCGATCAAACCGAAAATTGCAATGCGGGCGTTTGTAAACTTGGACACTTTTACCGTCTGGCGAGCGGAATTGATTACGCCGGAAGGGGTGGAGTTGTGGCGATTTAGCAGTGGTGAAGGTGAGGGAGAAGTCGCGCACAGAGAACACGCCGCAGGACACGTGACCGTGTACACGACGACAGAAGAGAGATGTGCGAGGAGTAGCGACGACGACGACGACTCTTTCGAGGCGCCATATTACGGAACTTTAAAAAGCGAAACTCAGACTACAACTTCAAAAACAACTTCAATCGACGTCATGAGGTGCGAGGGTGGCCATTTTCTCGCCGAAACCAGTCGAGGGTATTTCTTTATCGATTTTTCATCGCACGTGTCTGGTATCGATAAGACCGCCGCGGCTTTGAGCGCAAACGAAGATTTGAAGATTTGTGGATACACTTCTTCTTTGGGCGTCGGCGGCGCACCAATACGAGGGAACATTAGAATCGGCGATTTCGATGCGTTCGGGAGCACGCAGAAGAACGTTGCGTTTTGGGAGCAAAGCTTAGACGCCGCGGCGAGATTACCCGGGACGTTGATGTCCCCTCCGGCCGGGTCGTTAGGCTTGGACGCGATTCGCGATACCATTATTCGTTTGAACGTACCAAAACGCGTGCCAGGGTCCAGGAAGAACCCGAAAGTAACCTTAGATGCGTTTGCGAGCGAAGAAGATTTGCTGGCAGCGAGTAGTAGTAAAAATAGCGACGACGATTTCGTGTTGCCGTGGTCGAAATTGACGTTCATCGATGGGGCGCCGTACGTCGAGTGCTTCTTAAATCCAGACGATTCCATGGTGAAAACGGTAAACTCGAAGAGTGGGCTGTATAAGCTCTCGTTAGCCGTCGGTGGCGTTGGAGTGATCTTATCCAATCGCGTGGCCACTGAACTGGACCTCATCGAGCAAAAACAAGGATTGTCTCCCGGCGGCATTCTCAGCGGGGCCGGCGAAGATACGGGAAGATTAGCGAGAGTATCGAACGAAACGTTTACGATTCGAGCGGATAGCTTTAGAATAGGACGGTTTGGTTTCAAACACGAAACCGTGCGCGCTTTGACGCATTTGGACGGCGATCCGCCTGATTTGGGATTGTCCTGCCACGCCGACGGCATCGTATGCGCAGACTTGTTTCGCGGGTGTTGCCTGTATATCGACGCGAAGAATGAGCGCATGGCGGTCACTTCGGCGATACAGTAGTAAAGAAGATTTGATGAGAGATGATGTTATTTACCATTTGTTCTCTTTCGGTGCTTTCAATTCTTTCGAACGTTTTCTCTCTATGTGTTACAACAAATATATTTTAAACAGCTTTTCCTTCTTTTATGAGTTCAAACATTCCAATCGTTTGCTTTACGAGGAGCGATTTCACCACGCTTCCGCCGGTGCCTTCGCCATCGAGCGCGTCCTCTAAAACTTCACGAATCGCTCGTAAGTTTGGTTTTTCCTTCGTGCTCTTCGTGGTCGGCTGGTTCATGAGCTTTTCAAATACGAGTTTCCACACGTCTTGGTTCCAGTATCGTTTCAACGCGAGCTTTGGCGCGTATTTTCCCGTCTTTCTATCCGTGATTGTTTCCATGTACTCGCCGTGCAACATCACGTGAATAGTCGCCGCGATTGCGAAGCAATCGGATTGGTACGTCCAACTCTTGTTCTCGCGCATCTCCGGGCAGCTAAAGCTTTCCGTCCCGGCGTTTCCTACGAATTGCGTGTTCGCGTCGTAATCTCTCAAATCGATCGCGCGTCCGAAATCGATCAAAGCTAAGCCTTTCTTCTTCCACGATCCTGGTCGGGACTTGTCCCAATCCAACCACCGCTCGCCGCCGTTTCTCAAAAGTAGATTATCTGGTTTTACATCGCAGTGCAAAACGTCGCTTTCGTGCGTCCATTCGAGTAAGCGAAGGAGTTCGATGGAGTAGTACATGGCGAGTTTTTCGTCCATGGCGCCAGTCTTCCTTTCCGTGAGCTTGTAGAAATTAACGACGTCTTGGAGAGTCCCGTGGTCGCCAAATTTCATAACGAGCGCGCCAGTGGTGTGTGTTTGAGATTTATCGTCGAGTAACAAGCGCAGGTGCGAAGGAATAACGATGTCTCTCGGTGCGCCTCGCGGGAGGCGTTCGCACAAGCGCGAGGAGATGAGAAACTCCCAACTGGCCAGTTTCTTGGATTCGACTTTTATCGCAAACACTGGAGGCACATCGTCTGGTTTCAAAGTCTCCTTCCCTTCGGCTTCGTAAACGCACGCGTGCGCGCCTTCGCCAGCTTTACTTCTCAACGTGTACTCTTTATTGCCGATGGTGACTTCAACGCCTTCGCCCGCTTTCTTTCCGATGGCGCCCTTCGCGCCGCTCACTCGCTTCCCAGCGGCAACGAGACCGGCGAGTTCTGAAGGATCGTTCGATACGGACACGTGCACGCTGCTCGATTCGATTTTCGCGCTCTTTAAGAGGCTATCTATGTTTGCAAACGGATCGATGAGATGCTTCTTCTCGTTTTCTTTTTCTTTTGTTCTTTTTATTGCTGTTTTGTTCTCGCGCGCGCCTACATTTTCTTCTATGATGACATCTTTCAAAGTGTTGTCCTTGTCGTCATTAACAGCCGGTACCGCCGTTAAAACCGTCTTCTCCTCTCCTTTCGGAGTAGAAAAGCGTTTAACCGTGTTATCGTTTAAAGACGACTTCGCTCCCGTTGGTACTTTGTTTTCATCATCATTCTCATTCCTCGCCGGCGCTACGCCTTCTATGTTCCTTTCCTTCAAGACAACGATGGGACTTCCAAAACCTTTCTTCTGTTGCAGCGCGCCTTTCTTGATTTCGTTTATGCTCGGAATGCACTCCGTGTCTTCGCGAATGTCGAAATCGAAGTCGTTATTGTTGTTGTTATTATTATTCGTTTCTTCTTTCGTCACGACAATGTTCGCGGGAAGGCGCACCGTGTCTTCTCGAACGAGGAATCCACCGTCGTCGTCGTCGTCGTCGTCGTCTTTCTTTTCTGCCACTCTCTTGACGGCGTGAGTGCTTTTCATTTTCGGCGTTCGCGCGCCTCGACTCGCGTCGCCTTCGTAACCGGACCCAGAACCAGATTTTGTACCGCCTTCGTCGTCGGATTTTTGCTCTTCCTTCGCGCCTCCTCTATCCGAGAACATTGCCATGACGTCCCCCCACGCTTCTTTCGTGCAAAACGTCATCGTCGGCTCGCTATTTTGTAAGAAACCACCCTCGTCTTTCGTCCATCGCGCACCGGCGGATGGTTTTGCCTTTTCATCGGCGGTAGTTGCGGCGGCGGCGGCGGCGGAATTTTGAGCCGATTTCTCGTTCTCGCACGAATCGATTTGCGAGATGTGTTCGCTCTCCTTCTTACTCGCCGTGTTCGGACGTTCAGGGAGCCACTGTTCGTTTCTTTTGCTCGCAGCTTCGTCGTCAACGTCCATGCTCGTGATTCCTTTGGATGCGGCGGCGTTCGAGGCAGACGCAACGACAATCGGAGATTGGTGCGACATGCGTTGTTGGTAATTTTCGTGTTCCGGGTGGTTCTCGCGCCACTCTCTCGCGGCGGTTTCTTCGAACGTTTCTTTCAAATTCACCTGCTTTTCTGAACCACAGTCCATAGCGGTAGAAGAAGAAGGTTTTTTCATTTGCGATTGCGAGAGTAACTTTGCTCTTTCGTGCGCGGACACCGGATTGACTTTGACGTCGTTTTTCAAGTCCATGCGGTCGCGCAAGCGAAGAGGCATTTCCGAAATCTTTGTCGTTTTTAGCGCTTTTTGGACCATCTCGGCATCTAAGCACTCCGTGTCTTCGTAGACTTCAATTGTCGCGTCGATGGTTTTCCCAGGCGCGAGTTTTCGTTTCGATGCCGTCAACGATGCGCCGTTCCATTGCGACGGCTTCGCCGCGTTTTCTTTAATCGTCTCCTCTCGGGTGCCCAATTTTTTCCAGTTTGTGGCGATATTTTCGCTATCACCTCGATTTTGCGTCATTCGCGACCCGTTTTCGTCGTCGTCTTCGAACACCTCAAAGTTGGAGGGACGCATGATGTTGTTGTTGTTGTTCGAGGCGCGTCGATCGCCTTGGATCGTAGGCGCGCCGCTTTGTCTTCTCAAACCGCCGCCGCCCAAACCTCTCGTCGCTTGCTGCGCTCTCAAACTCGTCAACCCAGCCTCGATCCTTCTCCCAGTTTTCGTCACTTTATCCCCAAAATGACGATAACTTTGGCTCTGATCTTCCAAAACCTCTCCTCTTTCCTCTTTCTTCATCTCTCGTTTTCTCACCCGCTTCGTAAAGCCTTCGTATTGCATCTTCAACCTCGACACCGGCTCGGCTTTCATCTCCACGCCTCTCTTGTACACCTCGTCCGCTAACTTGTACGCTTTCTTCATTTCCAAAAAACTCGCGTAACACTCGTAGAATAGCGCATGCGTTTGCCCAATATCGTTCGCTTTGAGAAATTTGAACACGTCCGACGGGTCCGAACACGCGTCCGCGTATTTAATCCACACTCGCAAATACCGCAAATCTTTCTGGTACTTCGCGTCCTCTTGCAACTCAACCGTGCACTTCTCTAAAATCGGAAGTAATTCCTCGTTCTTGTTCGTCGGAAACGTCTGTTCTGTCCATTTGATCAATCTATTTTATAACCACCAGAGTTTTAACAAAGAGAGAGTGTTTGAGAGAGAGAGAGAGAAAAAAAATGTGAGCACGTAGTAAAAGCGCGTTCGTTGTTCGTTTCCAGCTACGCCGCGCGAAAATCGAAAGCGCTGCTTTAAAAAAGAGAGACAAAAGAGAAAAGAGAAAAGAGAGCCGCACCTCAACCAAACTTCCAACGGGTCTTCGCCGTCGTAATTCGCAATCTCGTTCAAGTGCGCCCTAAAGTTTCGTTCGGCGACGCGGAGAGAAAAGGTCAGTATTTTTCAAAATCAGTCGCTCTTTTGGAAGGAGTCGTTTTTTTCCAAGAACGAATCTTGCAAAAGAAAGAGAAACGCGCGACGAGTAAACAACGCTTCGCGCGTAAAAGTACCTTTTCTCTCGCTCTGTTTTCTCGTTTATTTTCCCCTTCGAGCTGTTTTGTTGGAACGTCTCCTCGATCGCGGCGACCGTTCGTCCTTGCTTCAACGGGAGGACGTTTTCTTTGGACGTTTCCCAGTGGTAATTTTGCTCCGCCATTGTGTTTCTCTTTTCTTCAAACCACCCTTATTATACTCTTCCAAAGCGCAACAAAAACAAAACGAAAAGAAAAAGGACGGAAGAAGACAACACTTTTCTCGTCTCGTCAGAGTCGCTCTTGGCAAAGCGCGTTTGTGTTTTTGTGTGTGTGCGTTTGCGCGCGTGATACTAGGGGAACGCGATGATGAATGAATTCTGAGGAGGAAAGCGTTCGAATTTTTTGTTTTCCTTCCCCCCGATGTGGTGTAGTGTTTAGGGTGTTAGTGCATCCTTGGTACTCGAGAGTACGAAATACGCACTCGTGCGGTCCAAATTTGAGTAAGCGATGCAGACTTATAAGTCCACACGCCTTACTCGAACACCGCACGAAAAAAAAAAGGATAAACCACTCCCTTTGCCCATCTTTCGTCCGTCATAATCACACACACACGTCAAAAGAAACATCATCATCATCATCATGTACGCCGTTGCCTCCTCCGCGAAAGTCGTCGCTCCGACGATGCGAATGCAAAATTCGCAAACGAAAAGAGTCGTTGCAAAAGTACCGGTGAAAGCGTCGTCTTTCAACGTTGAAAAGGTACGTCGCGTCGTTGTTTTGTGATCGCTTTTTTCGAGACGCGTTTTACGATTTACGCGCGTTTGTTGGTACAGAGGCGAGAGGAGCTTTTCTCATCAGGCGATGGATTAGAGGGAGATGATTTTTTTTTTGCAATCATCATCTCGGGCGCGCGCGCGCGCGCGCGGAGGAGTACGCGCCGCATCGTTTTTACGGCGCATTCAACGACACTAAATTCGTATCCGCACGAACGGCGCCGAGTTCACGCCGAGGAGGTGCACTCGATGCGTCCTTCGCAACGAGACGTCCTAAAACACATTTCGATGATGTGAACGAGAAGCGGATAATTTTCTTTTTTGCGAGACGATATCTTGTCCAGAGGTGGTGGATGGCCCCAAAAGAGAAAAAGTACTCAAATAACTCACCGAAATATTCTTCTCTTTCTCAAACGATACCGTGAACAACGAAACGTATCAAACAGACCGCCATCGCTACCACCGCTCTCATTGCTGCCACCGTCATCTCCCCGGAAGCCTCGCACGCGGCGCAAAACGTCGTCGCGCAAGTCGCGGAGGGCGAACCGTTTTTGGTCGACGTCGCGTGGGGGGCTATTTTGAGTTGCTTTTCCTTCTCGTTGGCGTTGGTCGTCTGGGGTCGATCTGGCTTGTAAACTTTGTACAAATGTGTGTTAATATAATGAGCAAACAAAAACAGAGAGAGAAGAGAGAGAAAGAACGAGAAGAACGAGCATAAAGTAAGAAATATAACCATAGCAATCAAATCAGAATAGAATGAATATCGACGAATTGGTGGTTGGAAACGAATTCGACGAGCGAAGATTTTTGATTTTAGATAAAACGAGAGAGAGTAAGAGTAAGAGAGAGAGAGGGTGAAAAGAGAGAGAGAGAGAGAGAGAAAAAGAGAGAAGAAACGCGCGCGCGTTTCTCCTCCACACGCGCGAGAGACAACAACGACAACAATTTAAATAAGACGAGGAGGCTTTTCGCGCGTGTTTATTATATGTGTCTAGATGTCTAGATTTAAAAACGTACGTATTTAATTTTTAAGTTCAGTCGCGACGACGAACGCAAAGTTCATCATCATCATCATTTTCATCATCATCGCATACCTTCTCTTCTCCAAACAACTCCTCCTCTACTCTTTCCTTTTGAAAAAAAACGTCGAGAGCGCGGCGATACACGGCAGAGCGCGCGTATCGCGTCGCGCAGTCGTTTTATTCGCCCTTTAGAAATGCACAAAAAATTTCAAAACAGAGGCAACAGACGGACGCGTTTTTCGTCAAAATTTTAAACCACCCTCTGAAACGAACGCATTGGTCGAGCGTGAAAAACGCACGCGTTACCTCTCTCACTGTTTCTGTCTTCGTTTCGGAAGAACCATTCGAGAGATTTGGAGAAGACGGAAGAGCGATTGGTTTTTTCGGTGTTGGTGCGAGTGTGCGTCTTCTCGCCTCGTTTTTTGTGCGTGTTGTTATATACGAAGGAATCGAACGAGAACATCATCATCTCATCCCGTTCCGTCGTCCCTCTCTGCGCGTTGATCTTGAAAAGAACGCACGCATAAAACGACCGACGATGAGTCACAACACCGGGACCCGAATCAATCACATTGAAGAAGAAAGAAAAATGATCAGAGTCCAATCCGTCCTCGCGCTCTGCGAACGATGCCCGGCGATAAAAAGCACGTACAAAGGGTTCGCCAACAAAGACACGATCGCCCCGTTACCGCACACCGAACGGATACCAGACCCGGTGGCAATAATCGCCAAAAATCTCTCCAAGGAACGGAAACACTATTTACAAAAAGTGCGAGCGCGAGGGATGCCGGAACGGTTTTCGGTGAGCCTGGCGAAACCGAGAGATTGGAGGAGAACGGTGAAAGTGAGAGCACCGAAACGGAGACAAATGCGTTTGAAAGTGGAGGAGCAACGGGAACGAGAGGAAGAGTTGGAGCGACGGCAACGACACCGACGACGAGAAGGATTGGTATCGGAAAGAAGCGGAGGCGGAAGAACGACGACGGCGAAGAAGACAAAGAATACGAAGAAGAAAAAGAACGACGACGACGATTCAGAGGACGACGAGAACAAGAACTCGAACGAAAACGAAACGGCGACGACGACGACAAAAACGCGAAGAAAAAGAGAAGAAGAAGGCGAAGACGATACGGCGAAAGTCACGTCGCCGTTGATTAAACGGGCGACCAAGAGAGGGAAGATTCCGGTGAATTTTATGCGCAAGAAGAAAGGGCCGAGCGGAAACAACGCGGAGAGCGACATCGACAACAACGGAGGTGGATCGAACAATAACACCGAGGAGCAATCGAACAATAACGTCGATGGAAATAACGCGAAAGATGACAACACGTTTTCGCTGAACAAGAATTCGAACGTGTCCTCGGAAACGGTTGTCGTGGAGTCGCCGTTTAATAAGCAAAAAGCGGGAGCGAACTCAAACGGAACGAACAACAAAAAAGACACATCGGCAAAAACAACGACGACGACAGCGGTGGTGGTGGAAGGCGACGAAGCGGCCGCAGCAGCGGATGCGCTTCAACGACAACGAGAACAAGAACAAGAACAGAACAAGAACACGAAAAACCCGGACGTCGGGCGAATCAAAATAACCGTCACGATAACGCAAAAAGCGAGGAGGAGTCAAGCGAACTCCATTCGGATTCCTCCGACGATCGTTGCTGTGAATAAAAACGCCACGGCGTACGATTTAATCAACGCGTTAGTCATTACAGCGCCAATGCACTTTGATAACGGGCAACAACCAACGTTACACTGGGATTTTCACCACGTCCCAGATTTTTCTACCATTCACGGTTTCGCCGTCGGAAGCTGGAAAGTGGATGTCTTCGAGGAGGATTTGACTGATATGGCGACGTTAGAGCTTCGCGCGTCTCCAGGAACAATGATTCGATCGCCAGCGTTGTGCAAAAACGCCCCGGAAGGGTTTCAACCGTGGCTTGCGCCGGAGAATTTGCGGGTAGAGTTGGACGGGTCTCGCGACCGAGGCTTTGCCGAACGAGACGCGATCACGACTTTCGATCGACACTTCATGAAAATTCAAAACTATCCGAACGGGTCCAACAACATGCATAACATGATTGGACACGGCGCCAGCGACACCGCGGCCGGTGCCGGTAGCGGCGACGGAGAGAACAACCTCGAGAGCAACACGAACACGAACAACAACAACAACAACAACAACAACACGAGTAACAACAACAACAACAACAACAACAACAATAAGAAACGCATCATGAAAAACGCGCGATACTACGAAGGCTTCATACAGCACGTCAACGAAAACGACCACAACATGACTTCTCAAGTCTTGCACCCTGGTCGCACCTCCTCTGGTCCTATGATCAAACTTCTGCTGGAAACTAAATCCATGCCTCACGCGGAAGGCGCTGGATGTTCCATCGTGGACGTCGGTTCCGGCTGCGGCAATTTTGCCCGGGGCATCAAGGACGCCTTCCCGTTCAGTTCCGTCTGCGGCATCGAAATCCAAAAAGAGCTCGTCGAATCCTCGCGCGCCGACCACGGCCACAAAGTCACCTTCATAGCCGGTGCCGCCGAATCCGAACTCCACCGTTGCGTCAACGCCACCCACATCCTCGCCACGACGAAAAACTTTGAAACGAAAACCATCGACCACATCGTCAACGTCGCCGCGAGCTTACCTTTACTCACGCACCTCGTCATCAACGAATCTCGTTTATGCACGACAATGTGTAAAGTGAGAATAAAATCCTGTTGCGTTTTCGAACCGATCGAAACCAGATCTATTAGCACGCACTGGGGGAACACCGGCTTAGATTTCACCGTCTACCGACGAAGAACGAGATGGACAGAAAATCCGTACGGTCACGTTCCGAGAGGTGAAGATACCGCCCGCGCGTTCGCGGAGAGAGCTTTGTGCAACGATAAACGCATCCACAGTACTCATCATCGGTAGTAAAATAGTCGCAAGAGAGAGAGAGATAGAGAGAGAGTTTTCATTGTAGTGATACTAAATATTTAGTCAAAAGCATCGAATCGCACAAAGGACCGAAAAACGCCACACAAGTAATTCCTTCGTTGAAAAGACATCACCCATCGGTGTGAAGAATAAAAAATGTCGTCGGCTTCCGATGGAGGAAGACTCTCCGTCCTCGGTGGCGACCGACCGGTGCCGCCGATGAAACTGAAATCCACGGAGTTTTACGAGCTCGTGCGAGCCATCGGTGCGCGTTGTTGTTCTTCTTTGTCTTTGTCTTCTTTTCCGTTATTCCTCTTTTGGAAATCTCAGTCGTTTTGAGCGTAAAAGACTTTTCAAAGTCTCGGGTTTTCGTCGCGGTACTTTCGTTCTGTTTTTCCTCGAAATCTCTCTCTCGAATGCGCGTTGGTAAAACTAAACGCCGCGCGCTGTTGCTCTCTATTTAACGAACGATTAAACAGGCGAGTGTAAAAACAAAATGGACGAAGACCAAATCGTGAAAAGAGAGGCACACTTACTGAAACACTTACTCTCGCACCCGAAAGTGAACAAAAACACTCTGAAAGAACTCCTCTTACGACTCGTGTACGTGGAAATGCTGGATCACGACGCGTCGTTCGGGGAAATTTACGCGGTGAAAGCGACGCACGAGAGCGATTTGAGCGTGAAGAGGCAGGCGTATTTAGCGTGTTCGCACGTCTTGGACGATAAGAGCGAGTTGGTCGTGTTGTTGATTAATACCATGCAACACGATTTGGCGAGCGAGGAATATTTGGTGGTGTGCTCGGCGTTGAACGCGATCGCGAAGTTGATCACGGACGAGAATAACGCGATACCGGCGTTGTTGCCGAGCGTGGAGAAGTTGTTGGACCACGCGAACGCGCACGTGAGAAAGAAGGCGGTGTTGTGCTTGCAAAAGTTTGCCATGTTTTCGCCGGAGAGCACGAGTCATTTAGGGAACGCGTTTCGGAGGATGTTGTGCGATCGCGATCCGAGCGTGATGTTTGCGAGTTTGTGCGTGTTGAGGGATTTGTGCGAAAGAGAGGCGGGGAAGTACGTAAACTTGGTCCCGAGTTTCGTATCGATTTTGAAACAAATCGTGGAGAGACGCTTGCCGACGTCGTACGATTATCACAAGGTACCCGCGCCGTTCGCGCAGATTAAGATTTTGAAAATATTAGGCATTTTAGGAAGTGGAGACAGAGAGGCGTCTAAACAGGCGTACGAGGTGATTCAGTTGACGATGAAGAAAGCGCAAAAGGCGAAGAGTAGCACCGGGGATGGGATTTTGTTAGAGTGCGTGTTTACGATTGCGAAGATTTATCCAAACAAAGAGTTATTGGAGCAATGCGAAGGGATCGTCAGAAAGTTTATCAATCGAGGCGTCGGAGAGGATGGGAACGTGAAAACGAACGTGAGTAGCTCGGATCGATGGCGCAACGCGAATTTAAAGTACGCCGCGTTGGACGCGCTCGCAAAATTAGCGCCAAGACTTCCGGATTGCGCGGCGGAGCATCAAATGCACATAGTAGACTCGTTGGATAGTGAAGACGAATCCGTGAGAGCGAAAACGTTTGACTTATTGTCCAAGATAACCACCGCGAATAACTGCGACGTGATCATCGAGAAGATGTTGAGCTTTTTGCGCAAATCCAACGATAGGTACGTTCGCGCCGACTTTGCGTTGAAAACGAGTCAAACGATCGAAAAGTTTGCCCCGGACGCGAAATGGTTCTTAGAAAATACGAATAAAGTGATCGAGTTGTTACAAGGCGAAGGACACGAGCCGACGATTCCTGAATTCGAATCCTCGGCGTTGATTGCCGAACGGGTGAAGAATACGCTCAGAGAAGGCATTTCTGGAGACGAGTCTACGGACGACGAGATGCGTCGAGAAGCGAGCGCGTTATACGCGACGATTGTGTGCACCGAACGAGAGGCGTGTAAACCGTTGCCCAGGGCAATCGTCGACATCGCGTGCTTTGCAATTGGACGATACTCGAGCGCCGCGTTTGAAAACGTATCGAACACGTTAGCGATACCTTTTGACAGCGACGTCCGAAACGCTCCTCTCGTATTAGACGCGTATTGGCACTTGAAAATGCGTCAAAAATCTGCATCAACGCAATTCCCTGAACGCGCTTTGAAAGTGATTGAATGGTGCGCCTCGAGCTCGGACGTTCGAACGCACCGCGTGGCGAGCGACTTACTTCAAATCGCGAAAGATCCGGAACTGGGGGCGCTTTTTGCCTCGGCAACTGCGAACGTAGCGAAGACGAGTACGGTGTCGTTTGATTTTTCAGCCCTCGACGCGTACACGCAACGCGCGCTCGCAAACGGTGCTAAACCGTATTCGAAACCGAAGATTGCGACGGAAGAGGTGAAAGAAGAAGAAATCGTGTTATCATCCGCAGCAGAAGTGTCCGCTGAACAACCACAACCACAACCACCACAACAACAACGACAACAACAACCATTCCCGACAATATCGCCTCCTCCGCGCGCGCCAACGACTGCGAAAAGAGAAGAGGAGATTTCCGAATCTGAACAGAGGAAGCAAAAACTCGCGAGCGATTTGTTCGGAGGACCGAAAACAGCAGCGGCGTCTACACCTTCGCAACTACCACCAGTTACGAGTACTACGTATACTCCAACGAGTACCACGAGTTCTAGCTTGCTGGGCGATTTGTTATCCGGCGTACCGTCGGCGCAGGCGACGCAGGCAACAGCGGCGGCACCGCCATCATCGACGGCGTCTCCGAACGTGGATTTACTCGGCGACTTGCTCGGCGAAATCACTGTGGGAGGAAACAGTCAAACTTCTCAGCAGCAGCAGCAGCAGCAGCAAAATAACAATAATAAAGATCCATCGTCACCGAACGCGCAATCTTCCATCAGCGGCGGCGTAGCTCGAACGTCGGCGAAGAAGGATCCGTTTGCCGACTTGTTTGGATAAATTTTTGCGCAGCCGAAGAGCGTTTCGTCTTCTTGTATGTACAAACAGATTATTAGTATTAGCGATACAGTATTGTGCATAATAAGATTTACAATACTAACAAAATAGGTTTCTGATTATATAACTCTCTCTCTCTCTCTTTACTTTCTCTTCGCGTTCTTGACTTGCATATCGTCGAGTTGCTTCAAACCCGGTCCCAAGATGTTGTACGCGACCCAACCGAGGACCGGCGCAAACACAAAAAAGATGGCGATTCTGCCATCGATGCCGGCCAAGTTCCCAACAACTTGCTCCGCGGCATCAGCTTGCTCCGGCATCGCCATCAACGACGCCGCGGACAAACCCGTCAAACCGGCGACGATCCCTCTTTTCTTCGCGTTTTTCTTTTGCATATCTTCGAGCTGGTTCAAACCCGGGCCCAAGATGTTATACGCGACCCAACCGAGGACCGGCGCGAACACGAAGAAGATGGCGATTCTACCGTCAATACCCGCCAAGTTCCCGACGACTTGTTCCGCGGCGTCCGCGCTTTCCGGTTGCATCGTCAAAGACGCTCCCAAAGCGCTCCCAATCGCCCCACCAACGATACCTTTTCTCTTCGCGTTCTTGACTTGCATATCGTCGAGCTGCTTCAAACCCGGGCCCAGGATGTTATACGCGACCCAACCGAGGACCGGCGCGAACACGAAGAAGATGGCGATTCTGCCATCGATACCCGCCAAGTTACTCACAACTTCTTCCGATTGCGTCGTCGAGGCAAACGACGATTGCGCGAAACCGAGCGCACCGGACGTCGTCGCGACGGCGGCCCCCACTTTCGCCGCTTCTTTAGAAACCTTCGTTTCCGAAGACTGCACGTATTTGTGAACGAGAAATTATAAAGGAAAGGTGAGTTTTTATTTCGCGTCGCAGGCTCGCGTTCACATCTTTCCGCGCGCAATGATCTTCCGATGGTTAAAAAAACAAAGCAGAGAGGAGGAGAGTACATAAGTAAAATAAGCGCACCATCATCATTTTCACCGCTCGCAAACTCGCTCTCTTCGACGAAGAAGCGCATCTTCTCTTCGACGTAAAACTTCGCGAAGAAGAAGCTAAAACACTCGACGATGTGCTCAAGGTGAACATTTATTCTACTAATAATTCGCGTGTTCGCGCTACGTGAGAGGTGCTGTTATGAAGCGCGTTCTTTCGATGGTGAATTTCGCACGCAAAGAGAGGAACCGAAAAATCCAAAATCTAAAAATCTCTTTTGGGCAAGAAATCTCTCGCCGAAGAAATTAGGGTTGGACACCCTAAAAATAGTCTCGCGTCTTTTTTTCTCTCTTTTCTTTCTTTCTTTCTTTCTTTCTTTCTTTCTTTCTTCAGATTAAAGTGAGACAACGCCTTTACGTGTGAGAGAGAGATGGTCGATGATGCCATGGACGCGGACAAAGGAGGAGAGACAACTCTCGGAGCAGCAGGAGCGGGAACTGCGACGAGTAATACTACTAAAAGAAAAATCGAGGTGAAAAAATGGAACGCCGTCGCGGTGTGGTCGTGGAGCACCTCGTTCGATTCGTGCGCGATTTGTAGAAATACGTTGCACGAACCGTCGATCGAGTTTCAAGCGAACAGTCAACAAGAAGGCGCGGATGGGTTGTCCATCGCGGTACGTTTTACTAGTATGCGCGTATATGTTGCTCTCGTTTTACTTTCGTTTGCCCTTTCGAGAAAAAAAGCGCGTTTTCGAACGCGTTCGTGTTTGATTGAGAGATTCAAAAACGAGATCTCCTTCTGCTCTGAGGAAAACTGACCACCTCTTTACGCGCATTCCGCGCTCGCGCTCTTTCTCGTCTCGTCTCAATAAACGTACAGTGGGGGAACTGCGGTCACGTGTTCCACTTAGATTGCATCTCCAAGTGGTTGAAACAACGGTCGTTTTGCCCGTTGTGTCAAAAAGAGTGGGAGTTTATGAAGATGGAGAAGATACAGTTACCGGTGTTGGGCGGGAACGATTAAGATTAAGAAGAGAGAGAGACGAGGACGCGATGGAGTGCGGTGGAAGTATCGTCGTTTACATCGTCCTCGTCGGTGTATTTAGTAAAATAGCAGATACGAGAGAGGCGCGTGAGGTATCAAATGTAAAACTTAGGCACATATAAACACCAGATTGATTATTAATATCGTTGTGATTTTGAGTCAAAAGAGAGAGACACGAAGTGATATATTTGACGAGCTGTATTTACGTAATAATGTCTTACAACAAGCACTCTCTCGCTTTCTATCATCGCTCGTTCTTTTCCTACATATATATATATGTGTGTGTGTGTGTGTTTACATGTATATATAAGTTTGCTAATGATGTCTTCGATGACGATGGTCTTTCACGTCGTCTCGCGCACCTTTCTTCTTAAATGTGTCGTTTCTACGTTCTCTTTTTTTTCTTTTCGTTTTAGTACATGAGTTTTTCGTATCGTTTTCTTCTTCTTCTTCTTCTTCTTCTTCTTCTTCTTCTTCTTCGGTTTGTGCATTTGTTGTTATATCTTTGATGATGATGATGATGATTAATTAAATTAAGCTTTCGGTTTCCTGCCCCTCTTCGCCGAAGGCGCCGGAAGCGCCTTCGGCGCCCCAGCCGCGCCTCCCCCGGCGTCCCCTTCGTCCGACTCCAACTGCAATTTCTTAAACTCCGTCAACACCGGATATATATTCTCAAACGCTTGGTATATATCCTCTCTCCTTTTCCCTCCAGTCAACACAATCTTCCCGCTGACAAAAATCAAAAGTACGATTTTTGGCATCTGCATCCTATAAATCAAACCGGGAAACAACTCCGGCTCGTACTGCGCGAAATGCCCGTGCGACCACGCTAAACCTTCTAATCGTATTGGAAACTTCACATCGCACGACCCAACCATGTTTTGAATCTTAAAATCTTTAAACTGCGCCGGAAATCCTAACTTGATGATAACTTTCGCGTACTTCCTCGCCGCCTCTCTCGCCAACGCCTCCGTCTTGGCGCCCGTGCACACCATCTTCCCGGACGCAAAGATCAGCGCCGTCGTTTTCGGGTTTCTGATCCGCATGATCGCCGCTGCAAAACGCTGTTTATTTAAGAGAGCACACCGAAAAGTTTGATGAAAAGAGTGGGGTAAAAATGCGTCAGTCTTCACTATTTCCTTCTTCAATTCCGAGAGCGCGAAAGAGGTCAAAATTGGACACCACCGACGGCTCTGCATACCTTTGGGTTATACTCTACATTTCTCGCGTGGAACGCGATCGTCTTCAAATCTAATTTGCAATCTAAGTTCACCGTGGCCACGATGTTTCTGTGTTGTATATTGTTTGAAATAAAGATACAGTGAGAGAGAGAGAGAGTCAGAGAGAACGTCGGGTGTTCGTGTCAGAAAGCGGCAACGATTGGAATTCAATCGAATTCAAAACGGCGAGACGATCTCATCGTCTCAGCTCGCTTATTATTAGAATACACATAAAAGAACAAAAAAAGAACGCACTGTAAAGTGGGCACGATGCCGGACGGGTGCACGGACCGGTCTATCCCCCCATCGGTGGTTTCCGTCGCATTTTCCGTCGCGACTATGGGTAAAGGCGCCGCTCCATCATCGTTCGGGGGATTCGTCCGCGCAGCAGCGTCGCCAATCGCCATTTGATAATTCTCTCTCTCTTTCTCTCTTTCACCGAGAACAAGAACGCGAAAAGAGCTTTAGAAGAAAGAGTCTCGATTGTTCGTCGTCGTGTACAACAACAACGTCCAAAAGCCTTCGGTAAAAAAAAGGGTCCTCTTTCTCTCTCGCGCTCGAGAGAAAAGCGTTTTGGTGTGTGGGTGTGTGTTCCAAGAGTGACGAATTTTGAACGGACGGTCTCGTTTGTGAGAGAGAAAAATGAAAAAATGGAGCAGAAACAACCACACTTTATTAGTTGGGCGTTTAAAAGAACGCGTCGTCGTATCGGTGGTGGTCAAGAGTGAGTATAAACAGGCGAAAAGTCTCTCGTGCTCAAAATGTGAATGTTCTAAAATTTTAATCCTACTATACGTATAACTAACTCCACTTCAAAAGCGTGTTCCTGGCTTTCGGCGTTCGGTCCAAGAGCCGTTTCGTTAACACGCTCGCTAAAAACTCGCTCTCTACGTTCATGCAATGCGCGCACTCGGCGGTCGGGTCGGCGCACGTGACGAAAGTTGCGGCTTTTTCGGCGACGATGTGGTCGACGACGCCGACGACGCCCGAGTCGGTGGTGTTCGCCCAGATGGCGTACGGGTTGGAGACGTCGATTTTGACGACGCCGCGGGTGGTAAGGCGAGAGGCGCTGGCAGAGTTGAGCGTGGCATCTTTCACTAATTCGTCGTCGTCGGAGTACGTTTTGTTGAGTAAATCCCAAAGCATGTGCATGACGCGATGGTCCACGTCGCCGGGTTCTCTGCCAGGCGTCAACGGTTTCACCAAGTGCCGGCTATCGTCCTCGCCGCCGTCGGTATTTGCCGGGATGTCAGAAACGAGGGCGATGCGCGCTTTAGCGTCCACGCCTTCCATCCTCACCGATTTCACGAATTCAGAGGCGCACCACATGCTTTTTTGTTCTAATTCGCGCGTCGCGAGTTCGTAAACGCCATCTTGTTCCAAATCTGCCGATCGCCAATCCAAATAGCCTTTGGATTTCCAGTGAAACGCTTTGTACGGGTGCGCCAAGTTTCGCGAGCCGAGGAAATCGATGGCGATATTTTCGATGTATCGCGACCATTTTTCGGTCGCGTACATCAACCGCGCTTCGTCGCTGGTAAAATCGTACCACGCCGCGTTGACGCTCATCTTCCAATTGATCAGAGGATTTTCGTTTTCTTTCGCCAAGTATCGCATCTTCAACGCGTTCTTTAACGTCTTCATGGACAGCGATTGCGCTTCGTCTGGTTCGTCTGGGACAACCGCGTGGCAAAAGTGAATCTCGCAGTTCTCGTAGCCTTTGATGAAGTTTTCGTCCAGCAGCTCAAACGCGTCTGGGTGCTCTATTTTTATGAAGTTCATTTCACGTTTGGCGTACTCTTTCCTACGCGTTTCGAGTTTCGCGCCTTCTCTCGGCGCGACTCTCGTTGAGTTTAACGCGCGAATCAAACCTCGTCGGGTCACCGTCAACGGACGCGAACTGACTGCTTTATCGTGAAAATACGAAATCATTGCAATTTTTGTCACGAATCGGTTTTTATCGTCGCATACGATGACGTCCGTACCGACGGTTTCGGAATCCGTAGCCAAGGTGAGGCGACCTAACGACGACATCGACGAAGTAGTTTGGTCCTCGTCTTTTGTCTCAGTGGTAGTCCCTTCGTCGTCGCCGACAGTCAGCAACGGATTCGTCGTCTTCTTTTTCTCTCTCGCATCTTCCCTGCTTTCGTTATCGTCTTTTGGCCGTTTTGGCACGACTCCACCGTTTCGCGCAAATTCTTCGAGATCCGCGCGTCCAACGAGAGGCGCTTTTCGTCTCTTTTTCGTTTCTTCGTCGTCGGGTTTGCTGTTGCGCTTCTTGATGATGTTCGCATACAGTTCTTCGTCGTCTTCGTCGTGCATGGAAATCGACGCTTTACTCTCTTTCATAGCTTTTCGCGGACTACCGGAAGAAGAGGCAGTCACCGGATGTTCTAAATCGTCGGCGTATTCGAGCCAATCGAAATCAAAGTCTTCGCGCCATTTCTTCATAATCTCCCCTTTTTCGTCGTACAGCTCTTCCTCCGTAGGTGGTACGCACATTTCATCCTCCGGTAACACGCAATGGTCGCCACTGCAATCCATTCTGTACGCGCGATATTTCTTTTTATTCTTCGATTTGTTCTTTTTGTCTCCTCTTCCTCCTCTTCCTCCTCCTTTTCTCGTCGTTAACTTCTCCCCTTCCTTCCCTCTCTCGTCCTCTAAAATGCGTTCAAAAACCCTCTCCGCGAACTGTTCGTAGCTCACCATATCGTCCACGTAACTTTTCAAACGTCCTTGATCGTAATACTGCGCCAACGTCATCGGTCTCATCACGTCGCTGCTCAGATCCTCCTCCACCTCCAAATCTTTCTCCCTCCTTTTCCTGGGATACTTACACCCGACCCGTTTCGTCCTGCACGTGCTCGTCCTCAAACTCGACGCGTCGTCCGTGTCGTACACGCACGGTTTCAACTGCCCGTTCCTCACGCACGGACTAATGAGCGTTCTCCTGTGCGCTCGCGCGAACCGTAAGACTTCCGCCAACGACGAGTGCCAATTGACGACGCCTTCGCCCGGGTCTCGGTGCCAATACACGTACCCGAACGCGTTCAGTTTCATTGGAGGTTCGTATTGAACGGACCCGTCGATGTCGTGCGTAACGTCTTCAAATACATCTGTTAACTTCTTTTCTTCATCATTTCCTCCTCTTCTTCCTCCGAAACTCCTCGTTTTGGTAAACGCCTCCGACGCTCGCCACTCGTCCGTATCTTCGCTCAGAAGGAAAAACACGAACAGGAGTTGCAACATTGCTGCGCATACGATTCCAATCGCGACTGATTTGATAATCTTAAAGTTCGTTTTAGTGTTCGACCCCGTGCTTTTGTTGCTTTTACCTTTGATATCGCGATGACTTCTTCTCAGATTTGCTTTTCGTCCTCGTCGTTCGTGTTCTCCGTCCTCCTCGGGAAGTCCACCTGCGCCTTTGAGACTTTTCCGAAGATGTGCCATGACGCGATGACGACGCGATACAATACCACCACTAACTCCTTCACGAAAACATCACGAAAGAGAGAGCAGCGAGAGATTCTTCTTCATCACGCGTGTTGTGAGTAGTGTTCGGGTAAAAGCGCTTCTCAGGCCTCCTCCATCCGTCGTTTAACTTCTTACACCGTTGTGTAATGCACGCGTTGAAATGTCAAGCATTTTCCCTCATAAGTTTACGAACAATGAGCGAAGAGACTAAAGAAGACGAAGAAGAAAAAGAGGAGGAAAAGAAGGACGACTCAGAAGACGCGTCTCTGGCCTGCGCGGAATTACTCCGCCTGGCGCTTTTATCGAAAGATTTAACCGCTCTGAGCAAAGCGACGACGACGACGAGACTTTCCGAAGACGGGGAAGTGAAACAGTTGCAAAGAGGCGGGGAGGAGTTTCGAGAGATTTTGATGCACGCGACGAAGAATACCAACAACAACAACGCGGGGGGGATTCGTTGTTCGGTGATCGTTTTAGTGTTTTCTATGAACAACTGCCAACCGTGCGTGCAATTCGCGCCGAAACTCGATCGATTGGCAAAAGAGTATAAAGATTTACACGTTGGATTCGTGAAGTGCAACATACACGAGAGCGATATGAATCGACGCTTAGCGAACGAGGCGGGCGTTTTTGGGTTCCCGTGCGCACAAATGTACGACGGACACACCGGGCAAAAAGTACAGTTAGAAGGAGGCGACGTGAAAGGCGCGAACGAGGCGAAATTGAGAGAGGGTTTAGAGACGCACGCGTATAACGTGGAGAAATTCGAGCGATTGAAACGAGACGCGTTCGAGGCGTTGAGCGAGGCAAAGGCGAAAATTTTTTGCGGCGAGGACGACGACGAACAAGAACAAGAACAACAACAACAACGGTTCGTGACTTTGGTGAAAACAGTCACGGCGTACGCGAGCAACGCGATCGAAAAGGAGGACGCGAAATACAGACGAATTAAAACGAGCGGTAAAGCGTTCACGGAAAGGGTCAAAAGCGTCGGCGACGAGGGCGAAAAATGTTTACGAGCGTTTGGTTTCGAGAAGAAAAAAGACGACGACGACGACGAAGAAGAGGTGTACGAAATCTCACCCGTCGTCTTCGACGAGTTTGACGAAAACAATAAGTTTGGTAAACGCGAAATGAGGAGGGTGATCAAAATGCTCAGAGCGTTGACCGGATGACGACGACGGCGATGACGATGGTGACGAGAGAAAGAGACGACGCCGCCCGCGTATTAGATTTAGAACACACACGCATATTAGTTTTTCACACATTAAATAAAGAAGTGGTTTCGCGTCGTCGTTTACGTCGTCGACGCGGGGATACTAATATTACACAGGATTACGCTTGCTAACTAAACATTCGGCTCTCCTCCGGGACGAAAGAAAACAGCATTCTCCTCATCACGCCTTTTCCTCCTCATCTTTTCCTTTCACCTCTCCCCAACTCGTGTCCCAAATGTGTTTCTCAACTTTCTCTAAAATCTTCCCCGCCTCTTCGCCTCGTTGCCGATCCGCTTCCGCCTGAACCGCGTTCGTCCTCTGAAACTCCTTCTTGTGGTGAAGACACTCTAAATAGTCCTCGCGGAAGTCTTTGCACTCCGACGGGTCTCGCGCGGTTGACATGCACTGTTTCAAGTTGTTGTTGTTGTTGTTGTTGTTCGTGTGTTGGTATTAAAAGAAGCGTTTAAAGTGTCAGCGCAGAAGAAGAGCGCGGTTTTGTTTCTTAAACATCACGTCGTCTCACCTCTACCCGTTGGGGAAAACGAACGGATGAGAAAAAATCATCGATCGCTTTTGCAGCGTATGCGCGGACGAGAGAGAACGAGAGAGAGTACACGCATCGAGAAAAGTAAGATCAAAGCTCGATATACCTTCGAAAACCCTTGCCAGAGAGGATAACACCTCCCTTCGGAGCCTTTCGCGCCGAATCCAGATGCCATTTCTTTTATGAGTGATTTGTGTGTTGTATGGACTAAAATGAGGGCTAGACGACTCTTTTAATACACATATTACTCGTATTTCTATTCGACGACTAACTCGACACCTTTATACCCAAACTCGTCTCGATTCTCTCGATAGACTTTCTCCAACTCTTCTATGAACTTGTCTAAAACCTCTCTCACGTACTCCTGCGTCGGCTCGTCCGTTTGTTTCACTTCAATCGGAGGACCGTATACGGTGACGACTCGGCCTCGCCTCGGACACGGTCCGAAGAACCGTCCCCAGAATACGATCGGCGCGAACAATAAAATCTTCGAGATTCGCTCGGCTAACTTTTTCGTCATCAGAGGTGGGCCGAGTCGCCACCAGCTGTACGTTCTCGTCGCCCCGAACGCGTACGCCGGCATTAACGCCGCTCCGGATTGAATCGCGATTTTCACGAACCCGTACCGTTTTCTCAAGTACACGACTTCTCTCTCTTTCTCCATCTTCAAAACCTCCGAAACGCCTCCAGGAACGATAATCGCCACCCCACCGTTCGATAACACTTTCTTCACGTGGTACCGACTGATTGGATCTAAACCTAACCACGGCCACAAATGCCTCACCAACGGCACGTAAAAAATGCTCGAGCTCGCAAACGCGCTCGACACCGCGAAGGCGTCCCGCAACCGCTGTCTCTCCTCTTCATTTTTAAAACACTCGTGATCTCTCGCCGTCCGTATCGCGCCGTCGAACAAGTAATAATCCGCAATCGCGGCCATTTGTAACGGTAAAACGCCGTGTGGTTCTAAACCTATCAAAATAGGCGTCCCGTTTGCGATCAACTTCAAATGTTTCTCTTCGCTCACGTGTTTGTTCTTCAACGGGAAATACTGCATGGCTGCGTGGACGATGTGATTGGCCAAGCGTAATCCCCATTTCGGGTACGGTTTCTTGTTCGGGAGGAAACAAATCGTTACGTACGTGATAATCAACCCGTTCCTAAACGAAGGAGTTGATACGTCCTTCATAACTATGAATATCAGCGCAGAAACAATCATCGCGTTTGCGTGGAACAAACCGAGCCAAACGTGCATGGCGAGGAGCTCGCGAAGAGGATGTAACCTCTTTTTACGAAGTTTAAACGTGAAATCACCTCTCAACGTTTGCCTTATTTGGTCGTTCGCCAGTTTTGGTGGTGGTTTTGGTGGTGGCATTGGTGTTTTTGTTCAGTTGTGCGGGGCGTTCGTGTGAGGAAATGAGGTAACTGTCTACTCTATTCTACTCTAAAATGACTACTTTTCCGCGTTGCGTTAAAATGTTACCATTTTCTATTCATTCATGTTTACCTTATCCACGAACGCTCTCAAATCGCTCAGATCGTCCTCTTCGCTATCGCTGGCGTAATCCGCCCAGGTTTTGTTCGCTTTGTTTTGGCGTTCGATTTCCTCCAAAATTAAACGTTGCTCTTCGACGTCTCGCGCTTTTCTTCGCGCTTCGACGCGCGCGATTTCTGCTCTTCGCTCTTCGATGGCGAGTTCTTGCAAACGCTCGTCTTCTTTTTTACGCAGGAGGAGTTCCTCTTCCGCTCTTTTTCGTTCGTTTTCTTTTTCGAGTTTGCGTCTGGCGAGTTCTCGCAGGCGGTCGAGTTTGGCTTGCTTTTTCAGTCTTTCGCGTTCGGTTCGCGCTTCCTGTTCGACGGATTCTTCCTCCAAGAGCTCGTTTTGGATTTGCTCTTTTTCGTGGAGCTCGTATTGGAGAGAGAGATTTTGAAACATAGACGCGGTGGCGGCGGTGGAAACGATTGGCGCGGCGGCGAACGCGCGCGACGTCAAAGTGCCGATTTCTTTCCTCGCTTGCGCGCATCGCGCTTCGAGCGAACGCAAAGGTCTGCCGCACTCTTTAGCAATCAGAAGGCGTTGTTTTTCAAACACATCGCTGTTGTAATATTGCGAATCGTCTTCGACGATGCTTAAGTTCGATATAGAGACGCCACACGCGGCGTTTAACCCATCTAAAAGCATCGCTCGACACGCATCAGCGACTCTGGCGCTTTCTTTTTGTGCGATTGGATCGGTCGCGGCGTACGCGTTTTGTTGCGCCTCGGTGACGTCGAATTTCCGAGTAAACTCGCGCATTTTTTTCCACGCCAACGCAAAATCTGCATCTCCCGGTAACTCTTCTACTTTTTGTCGAATTTCGGACGCGTGCGTCTGTAACAAACGCACCCATCGTTCGTTGGCTATTCTCGACGACACGTCTCGTCTTCGTTTCGCTCGTTGGATTTGTATTTGCCAACGAGGGAATTGTGTTTCCAGCGTTTCTAAAGCTACTTTCTCCGCGTTTGACGCTCTCGACGCGCACGCGACTCGTAAAAACTCCGCTCTAGTCGCCGCGCACGGTTTCTTATCGTCGTCTTTGATTTCCTTCTCGGATAAGAGTAAATCTTTAGCGTATAATCGATTAACGTCGTCTGAAATCCACTTATCGAACGCTTGCTTCTTGGCATCGTTCAACGCAAAGATGTGGTAAGCGGCAAACACGACGTCTCTAAACAAGGATTTACTACTCGTTGTCGTCGTTTGTTCTTGCGTGCTTGTCGTTTTCTCGCTGTTCTTCTCTTTTCTTATTGTTCGAGCGTGTTCGCCAATCGAAAGCAAACTCGACGCCTCGGACGATTGAAAATCCTCCGTCGAATATTCCGTTTCATCGTCTGAATCGCCCGAATCGTCTGAATCGTATTCACTGCTCGCGCGACTCTCGCCATCATCGCCACTCCTACCGACCTCCTCTCCATTCTTCTTCCTTTTCCTCCTCTTCTTCTCCTCTAAAGTATCCACGACATCCAACGCCTCTCGCAACGCCTCCAGCGGCGCTCGAAAGCGCACGTCGTTCGATTTCGGTACTTTTTTACACCCGTCTCCAAACACGCGCTCAAACATCGTCCGTTCCTCTTCTTCTTCATCCTCCTCGTCGTCGTCCTCTTTTCCTTTCGATTCTCCTCCTCTGAGCGCTTCGAACACTCGTCTCACTTCCGTTTGCTTTCCCAAGGCTAAATCCAACGCCAATTTCGCGCCCAATCGATCGATTTTGTACGCGCGACTCATCGCGTACGTCTGGTCCGAGATGGATTCCTGAGAAACGACGTCGTCTACTAAGAACAACTTCTCGTTTTGATCATCGTTATCATCGGTATCATCCCGCTTTGTGGTGGTTTTGTTGGAACAAAACGCGACGAAATCTTCCTTAAAAGTCGATGAATTTCGTCGTTGATTCCATCTGCTTTTGATGCGTCGAATGCGCGAAAAGAACGCGTTGCTGTCGTTGTCGTCTTTGCCCTCGTTGTTGTTGTTATTATGAGTAGTAATATTCCCGTGAGAACTCTTCGTCTTCTTCTTCTTCTTCTTCTTCTTTAAAGCCATCTTTAGGGGAGATTCGTAGTGAGGATTAATTAGGTGTTTTCAGCTTTTCTCTGCGCTACTCTCTTTCTATCGTTACAAAATGCTCTTAAATTCTACGCTATCGTGACTCCGCTACTCTCCGCTACTCTTCTCTTTCGTCCGACTTTTGTCGTTATTCCCGCGTTTGTTCACCACTCACGCCTTCTTTCTTCTGCAATCTTCGTAAATTTTCCTCCTCTTTCTCCAATTGCTTCTGCGCGAATTTACTCAAGTTGAAGTACAAAACGATCAAATATCGATTCGCGACGTTAAAACCGCTCAACTTCTCCAACGCGGCTTTGGCGTCGTAAATGTCCTCGTACACGACGTACGCGGTACCTTTGGTATCGCGAGTTTGACCGATCCGTATTTGACGAATCGCGCCGTACTTCCCGAAAATGTCGTACATGTCCTCGTCGGTGATGTTGAAGGGTAAGTTGCGGACGTAAAGGATTCTGTTGACCTCGGGGGGGAGCTTTTTGTGCGCCAGAGGTTTTGGGTGTTGGTTCTGTTGGTGTTGTCGCTGCGGTGTTGGATCCATTGTATTTGTTGTGTTTGTTCGTTTCTTTCGAGAGCGAATTGGAGTGAGGAAATGTACTGACTGAGGAAAAGTAGACGCAAAATAGCGCAAAATCGACGACGGACGAAAGGTTATCATTGTTACTACTACTACTACTAAAACTAAAACTAAAACGTGTAAAACTAAAACTAAAACTGTATACTACTCCAAGGCGACGAACCCTTCCTCGTTTTCTTTCAACATGTCCAACGCGACTTCGCAACTTTCGCTAACGATTCGATCCTCGCAGGATAAATATTTACGCAGAAGCGCCTCGGCGCCTCGGCCACCTCGCGAGCCGATGGCCTCGGCGGCTTCGTGGCGCACCATGGCGTGTTCGTTCGGGTCTTCCAAACATTCAAACAGAGCTTTGCGCGCGATTTCGTTGTCGTCGTCTTCTCGGAGTTGACCGAGGACGTAACAGATTTCGTGTTTGAGCAACGCGGATTGGACCGTTTCCGAGCGCAAGGTTTTGCCGAGCGTGGAGGAACAGAGCTGGACTAACTGTTCGTTTTCTTGCGTTTTTTTAACCAAACCGAACGTCTTTTGCGCTCGGTTCCGCAAGGCAAACATGGCGGCGTATCGGTCCCAAATGTCCGCGGCGTCGTCTAAAATTATCGCGGCTAAAGTTTCCGTTTCGATGGATTCGTCCATCGCCGGCACCGGATCCACCGAATACGCGAATTCTTCTTCTTGTTCTTCGTTTACTGCTGCGACTTTTCCAATGCTCTCTTTCTTACTCCCAACGATCGCGCCCGTGCTATTATTAAAAGTAGTAGTATTAGTAGCGGTGGTAGTACTCGTAGCGGTACTTTCATCCCGGGATCCAACCATATATTCCACTCTCCTCAGCGCTAAACTCGCCGTTTCCCTCACTTCCCGGTGTTTCGAATCCTCTCGCATATCTCTCAGAACTTCGAGCGACGTCTCGTCCGCGATCGCCCCGAGCGCCTCCGCGCACTCGTGCCTCGTCATCCCGTGTTCCCTTTGGTTCTTCAGCACTGAAATCAGGGTCGCAGTGGCCGCTTTCGCACGCATTTGTCCGAGAGCGAACGCGACTTCGTGTCTGAACAACGCGTCCGCGTGTAACGATGAAAGTGTGGGGGATCTCTTTTGATGCGCATCATTTATATCACCATCATCATCATCATCCAAAGAAGAAGAATCCGCCGCCAAGGCGTCGATCAACGCTTGGACCGCCGCTTGGTTCGTTTCCAGCGAACGCAACGTGAACAGCGCTCGAAACCGGTCTTGGATCGGTAACGATTGGTCAGTGAGCGTTTTCGAGAGCGACGCGATGTCCTGCATCTCTGTTCTATTTGTTTTGATGTATACACGCGCGTCGCGTACACCGCGGAGGAAATGAAGAAAAAGTGTATCAGCTTTTCACACCTAATTTAATTGGGGGACTTTACACATACTATCTGCTCTAAAGCGCTCTTTGCTATAGTCTAAAACTCTCTCTTGTATCATCACACACGGCCCGATGATCGCATTCCACGTCAATCACCGTCACCAAACTGACTTTTGTCTCGTTTTCCTCGTTTTCTGCGAATATCGCTCGAACGACGCGACCGCGCCGCTCCAAGGCGAACGAACTCTTCGTCCGGCGTCGAAAGACGAGCGGGATCTTCCGCTACTCTCTAACACGGCCCGCACGGATGATCGGTCTCCACGTCAATCACTGTCACTACACTGACGGTCTCGTTTCCCTCGTTTTCTGCGAATATCGCTCGAACGCGACCTTTTTCGAATGCGAACTTGTTTTGGTCGAAGGAGGAGTGTCGTTTGGATAACCGACCTTCTTTCAAGGCGTCTTTGATATCTTTCTTGGAGACGAAGCGACAGTCCATTCGGCAGGCGCCGTGTTCCGTGATTGACATCGGTTTCGAGCGCAATCGATTGCGCACATGCTCTTCCTCCTGTTTCCTCTTTTTCTCCTCTTTCTGGAAGATAAAAGCGCAAGAGACGAACGCGGTCGCGACGAACGCGCGGATGAATTTCGTAAAGGTGGTGCTTCCTTTGCCTCCTCCTTTCTCGCGTCTTTTGGTATTCCTCTCGCCTTTCGCGTTGTTCTTGAACGTTTTTTTCCTTTGTGGTCGTCCTCCTCGTCCTCCTATTCCTCCTCCTGATCTGTTTTTGGGCAGAGGCATGATGCAGACGACGGAAACGACGACCGGAGAACGCGTAATGTGGATTTGGATTTGTCTGACATTTCCCCAGAAAACAAAATGTCATCGTTTAGGGGATACGAGGAACCGTCGGACTTCTCTTTAGAGAGAAGCGGATGTTTACTCCAACCCTTTGCGTCGTCGTCAGAACATTTTGACGGCAACAGAGGCCCCGATGATGATTTTGATGGAGTCGTGACGAGCGTCTGCGTCAATCATAAGTGGGTGGTTTTATCCAATTCGACTTCCCTAAGACGCTTAGGGGTGGTGCGCGATAATGACGAGGACGAGAGCAACAGCACCCTGGAGATGAAGACGAAGAAGATTCCGTGCCCTGGCGTAGATATTTACGATAAATCGAGCGGTGGGACGCACGTTCGCGCGTATTTCGAGACAAGCAAAGGGAGTTTGGGGGGGGATTTTTATTTCTCCTGCGTGGACATCTCTGGAGATGTGATTTTTGCCGTCGCGTGCGGAAGCAGCGCGGAGAGAGACGGAGTGCAAGTCATAGCGTTTGAGGCGGTGTACGGAGAGGAAGACGGGAAGATGGTTTCACACTTTGCAGAAATTTGGCGGATCGAGACGCTCGCTCGGGGTCGTCGTCAGATGAGCGCGTCGATCGCGTGTTTACATTTACGCGGCCGCCGATCGAGAACGCTCGTGGTCACGACGTGCGGAGCGCGGAATTTCGCGGAGAGTTGGCTAGTAGACGCAGAATCTGGGGATATTGTTTACGAGGGAAAGCGTTTGGAAAATCAGCCGTGTGAACCGAAAGTTTGGCCAGTCGTTGCGCAGGTTTCGATAGAGATGGAGGAAGGGTGGTGCGCCGTCTTTGCGAGAACGAGAGATAGGAAACGCATCGAGTTGTTCCAAGTTGTCGAGGACGAATACACGGCGAGTTTGCACGCTAAATCTCTCCCTCAGGTGACGAGAGGATTAGATCAGTATATAGGCGGATTATGCGCGTTACCAGCGACGAGGAAAGATTCCGAACACGCGCATCCGAAACTCTGCGTGGCGTTTTCCGAGGACAGCGCGCACTTAAACGCGTTACATTTGAAACGAGGGATGGCGCGACACGTGATGAAACGAGACAGCGTTGTTCGCATAGTGATGTACGACGTCAAAATTGCAACGAGCAGAAAAACAGGATTGAAAAAATTCGTTCAAGCGGAGGAGACGCATCGCGTATATTTGGAAGACTCAATCGTCACGAGTCCAATCGATCTGGATTCGATGACCTCGTCGCCGGTGAGCTCATCTTACATCTTCTTCGCACACGTCAACGGCGACGTGAGCATCGTCCTTCCAAGAACGGGCGTCGTATTGAAAACATTGAGTGCAGCTCACGACCCCAAGTCTCTCGCGTCGACTGGTTCGGTCAATTTTGTCGTCGCCGATCGCGCGTATCTGAGCGCCTCCAAGTGCGCCGAAGACGCTACAATCTGCCTGTTTTCCAGTGCGGGGCGGTTGACGTCCTGTTGGTCGATTGCTTCGCCATTAGTATGGACTCCACAAACGCATCATTTGTTCCCAAAGCCGTTTCGCGACGCCTCGAAAACCTTCTTGTTGTGCTGCGCTAGACTCGGTCGTGATTCGACGGATACTACGCTCGCGCTTCTTTCCGCCTCCTCCTCCAAGCGTCAACACGCTATGAACGAAAATCGGTTACGAAGAAGAAAAGATATCGACGCCTCGTTAGTATTAACGGAAAAGGAGTTTAAAGATCTCGTCTTCGCGTTATCGTGTCACGAACCAGCGCTCATAGAACGAATCGTAGGCGCGTTAGCCGTCGTGACTTTCAACGTCAAACAGTAGCGTACTACGCACGCATATTGGTGGATAGTTTTAGCTCAAATAGCGCTTTAGAAAACACCATAAAATTAGAGGCGTTTTACGCTTTAAGATATACCGAACGCTCACGACAAGAACGCGATGACAAATTGTAAATACTAAACATGTCTTCCAGTAACAGAGACAACATATACAAGTCGCCGCCGCGATTGTTGTCGCACAAACCGCCGCGACCGCCGATGTAAGAGCAAATCAATTGCAAATTTCTTCCCCGAATGACTCACACAAATTCTCTCTCTCTCTCTCTCTCTTTTTCTCCCTTTCAAACGCAGCACGCCTCGAATTGGCACGGAGTTACACGCGCAACCGGTCCTGTTGGAAGATTTCTTCCACGCGCAAAAGAAAAACACGGTTGGAGGACACAAAGGAGACGACGAGGACGATCACCTAACAGGAGGATTTAGCAGAGGAGAATTGGACCAAAGAGGCAATGACTTTTACAGATATCAGTTGCGCGCGAATTTTGTGGACATTGCGAGAGAGGATTATCAGGAGAGTTTGAATCGCTCGCGAGGAGAGGAAGGGGGAGAGGCGAGTAGGTTTGCATTGAATGTGCAGTTGTTTACTTTGGAGAGACGGATTGGTGTTGTGAGTGCCGGGACGACGGGGGCGACTTCGACGCAAAATCAGCAGTCAAAGTTGCAACAAGCGCAGCAGAGACAAAGACAGTTACAACAGCAACAGCAACAACAAGATGGATACAGGTCGGGAGCGATTTCACCAGCGAGTGGGAGCAGCGGGTGGGAATCCAATACGAGCTCAACGATGCTTTCGGAGAGAAGCGGGCAACATCATCGGAAACATCATCCGTCGCCGTTTGAAGGGAGCGGGTATCACTCTGGCGCGAATAAATCGGTGGTAGATATCGCGATGAACTTTACAAACTTTTTGGGATGGACAAATTATCGCACCGATAATCGCATCACGGATGGATCTGCGTCGTCGAGAGGAGGAGCAGAAGGGTCGACTGCGAACGAGAAGTATCCTACGGAACCTTCCACGGTGAAGGAGGTGCACAGAAAACCGCGAGAGTTATGCGCAGTTGCTGCGGCGTATGAAGACGTACACACGAACCCAAAATTTGCAACCTCGAGATTTATATTAGTGAGCGCGTGCGTGTCTAAATCAACAGAGACGACGACACGAACGACTCCACAGTTTCAACACGAAATGGTGTCTTCAACGTCATCTTCCACAAAAGGCATAGCGCAAAAATTCAAGAACAAGAAGAAAGTGGTCGTCGTGACGAGCGATTCGACATCTTTCCCGGCGAGACAAAGTCAAGATCATCGAGATTATCAACAGCAACAGAACGTTCGCGTGCTCGCTCCAAAGATTGAAATTTCGCACAAGGAAATTGTGGAGACTTTTTTACTGGTTCGATCAATTGGCGGATACCGGGAGATGGTGCTCAAACCGACGACGGCAGCTTTACCGTGGTATCCCGGCGAAGAGAATGAAGTAACGTGCATCGCATTAGCACCGTTTGGCGGTCGCGCGCTCGTTGGCACGGTATCGGGTAAATGCTACATCGTCGATTTGGGTACGACTTTGAATCCAAAATTCATGCCCGCCGTGGATGAAGAGAGACGCAAAGAAAATGATTCCGACGAAGATTCCGAAACGAATAGAAGAAATAGTGATAATTTAGCGAAAACGCCCGAAACGTTTAAAATGAAAGAAGCCATTCGCGTGCTCGCGGAAGATTCGAAAAAGAGTGCTGGTGTGGATAGTAGAAACGAGAATCAACGACAACCGGCAAAAGCGCGTTCGGTTGTTTGGTGGCGGAGAGCTAAGGACAACAAAGAAATAGCAATTTGCGGCGACTCTACCGGAGTGGTACGCTTGTGGGACGTTGAAAGTGGCGAATTACTCATGACGATCCCTACGAAGTGTAACCCGTTGAAAAAACTCCAGCTCGTAGAGGCTATCGACGATAGACGCGTGCACGAGATTCTCAAACAGCAATCGCAAAAGTATTACAATAGCGAAGAATCCTTGACGAGTGATTTCTCATCGGCGACGACGACTGGTGACAAAGCAAATAGCAAAATGGCGAGCTCGAGCAGCACTTTCTTGTTACTCTCCAAACGCGTCGCGAGAGAACGAGATGAACACGGTAATATCATCCGCACTATGGATCGGGTGAACTCCATGCGACAAAAATTCCGCGAATCGCGAATGTCCATTAACGAGAACTACGAGGAAAATTATGACAACGAGTATAGAGAAAATGTCGATGAAGACGACGATATGGACGACGAGTTCAACACTTACAAAGACGTAGACACGTACTTTCAAACGTTGGATTTAGAAACCTACTCGGCGCGAATCGATGAAATTTCCTGCGTACCGGAACAAAACATTTTGTTTTCTGGACCGGAGAAAGTCGGCAGTCGATTCGGACACGACGGTTACGAAACGCACGAGAGTGGGGCGAATTCTCCGGATTTTCAAGGTGGCGTGTTGGTGTCGCGTCCGGAGAACTTTACCGGTCACTCGACGCTCGAACACGGCGGCAAATCGTTCGTCGTTTCCTCCTTCGCCGACGGTCGAGTAGACATTTATGATGCGAAAGTTTCTGATTCAAAAGTTATTGCGTCTATTCGAACGCCAAATTATAGTTCGCCTCGATTCGCGTACATTGTCGACGCTTTTGCATTCTTCGTCATGTCCTCTCGGTCGATCGCAGTCATCAGTCGGGCGACGAATACCTTGGTGCAGAAAATCGTCTTGCCGGTGGAGTACGGCGCCATCAAAGGATTAGTCAGAGGCATCCCGGTGCGTTCGTCCAAGTACGAATTGGCGATTGATCTAGCAGCAGATATACGCGCAGATGGTGATGATGATGACAATGATGATGATGACGTTGACGAGGACGGAGAAGACATCGGACGTAATTCAATCATTCTTGAAGGCGTCGTGTGCTGGACGACGAGTCGCGTGTTTGAAATCACTCCAACCGCATCGGTTTTCGACTTGTACGAGAAACTCGCATTGAGCGGTCGAATCTCGAGAGCGAGGGAGTTAGCGGATGCTTTAGCTTTAGATGCGTCCGAGATGGCATTACACGCGTGCGAACGTGCTTTAAATGCGAGACGGGGCGATACTGCAGCAGCCATGTATTACTTTGCCGTTCGGTCGGATTCGGACTCACCGCAGAAACGGTACAAAATGCTCGCAAGGTTTTGCGACGCGTGCTTACGTTCCTGGCACGTACGTGCTACGGAGCATTTACTCGAAACAATGGATGCTTGGGATTTTGGAGCGAACGGATTCGATTCCGAGCCGTCTTCGCCGGCGGCGACGTTTTCCAGATGGGGCTCTCGCGCTGGATCTCGCGCCGGATCACTCGGGGGGTCGCCCTCACACAGCGGGAGTAAGCAACAAACACTGCGCAGCAGTAACAACAATTTTGCCGCAGAAAAGTCGTTTCGTGCGGACGCCAGAGAATGTTTGAAACGCTCGCGCGATAGAGATATCGAAGTGGCCGTTCAGACAGCGCGAATTGCGCGCGCGAATATTATCGCTTGGTCGTCCAAGGAAGGTGTCGCGTGTTTGAAGGCGTGCGATGAACTCCTCGACGCCGAAGTTTCTGCTTCAGCATCGACAACCGTGGTGATCATAAGAGATGATGGGACCGAGGAAGAGATTACTCGAGAACAATTCGAGGGCATCGAAAACGATGCGCAGTTTGAACCGAAGCTCGCCGATTCTGAGTTCATCAAAGAGTTTGTCGATAATTTGGCGCGAACGTGTTGTTCAGATTCTCCGAGTAGCGAACAGTTTGACAATGAGCGCGATACGAGCGAAAACGAAAATATTCCAAAGTGGCAACGCATGGAAAATGCAATCAAAGCGTTCGAGGAGGGTAATCATAACGCATTCAAACAGGAAGGAGACTTGAGCGTTGGCGATGCATTTAGGACGCCGACGGATTCGCCAATGAAGAAAAATGATACGTTCTCTAACAACGAAAGTAAAGGTGGTAGTAGTGGTCAAAACCACCACCTATTCGAAGCGAAACGCGCCAATGGACGCACGAGAGATCGCACGAACGCGCCAAAAACGCAATCTGTCTCCGTGCACATGCGCACAGTTGGTTCGCTCGTGCGCGCTTTGAACGTAGGATCGAGCGAGGAGGATATCTTGTTTGGGAAGAGGGATAGTAAAGATGTGGAAAAGACGACTAAGAGCGAGAGCAACATCGAAGGTAGGCGTAGCGCCACGAAGCAAGACGATGAGAACAACAAAGACGTTGGAGAAGATTTTGAGAATCAACTCAAACAAAACAACATCCCGCGAAGTCTTTCGATTGCATTGCCGACGTTGTTTTGGGCGCTCGGCGAGGAAGGTCGCACAAACGCATTGAGTTATAACCACACTCGCAACGTTGGACCCGGTGGAAACACTAGCTTCAATACGAACATCTCGCCCTCCGTCTCGCCTCGGTCGAGCGATCAAAACAGCGAAAACAGCAAAACAGCATTCAACACGAACAAGCTCTTTGACATCGCGTACCACAACCAAAAAGCATCCGCGACGTTTCAAAAACGCATCGTCAACCCTGAACTTCGCGTCAACTGTCTCCTCGCGCACGTCGCGATGGAACCAGCCAACTCGGAACGGAAAGTTCACTACCAGCGCGAACTGGAAGCGGAAATCAAACGCGCCGTTATTCACTCGCGCAATCTCAAAGCGGACGATGATATCACTTCGGAAGGCCGCGTTTTGTTACAAATAGTCGGTTCCGCCATTGCGTGGTCTAACGACGCCGCGTTGTCAACCGTCGCCGCGCAACTCGGACACTTTGAATCCGCGAACGCGTTTCGCGTCGACATCGCCGATCGTTTGCTTTCACGAATAGACGAAGCGAAAAACGATGAACGCATCATTCGCGAAGATAACGAAACCGGTGAAAACGACGAGACGTTGCGCCTGCTCGCGAGGGAAGTTGTGTTATCAAAACATGCCATCGAACGAGAGTTAAAATTCGCGTTTGAACATCTGGCGCCAAAGTGTAAGGACGCAAAGAAACGCGCTTTGTGCACGAAAGAAATCGCAAAAAGGTGGAAGAGCAAACACATGAAAGATTTCCTAACCTGGGACGAATTTGAGCGCATGGCGTTGAGAACGATGCCACCTGAAGAAGGTGAGTTGACCACGTTTGAGCTTTTGAAGATGAGCTTCTCGGGAGGAGGAGGAAGAGGAGAAGATGAAGAGGTGCGATTGAAGTACTCCGCAAACTTTGCGTTGAAGTGCGCAATCGCCCCGAGTTTACCCTCTCTCGGCAGCGTTTACGCAAACGATTTAGATAGATAGAATATTTTTTAGAGTATGCGCTGTACACTGAAGTAGCCGAAGCTTTCATACAACACTATTGTTATTACTAAACGCGATCGATTTTCGTGCAATCGAAACCTTGCTTTTGCCAAGCGGTTGAAACTTCTCTCGAAACGCTCGGTTCGGTGACGCCGGAACCCAAAGGCGACGACGACATACTATTTGTTCCTCTCTCTTCTCGAGGAGAAACTTCACTAGACCCGAGCTGCGACTGCCACGCTTTCTTGATGAAATCTTCTTCTTCTCCTTCGTTAGCCGTAGTTGGAATAATAGTTGGAGTTGTAGTAGTAGTATCAGAAGAAGAAGCTTCTTCTTTTTTTTCTTCGCTAGGAGACATATATCCATCATCAGAAACCGGTCCCACGTCTTTCGGATCATTCAACCTCCCCGTCCCGGGCGGGGCATATAACGGTCGTTTCCCCGAAGCATTGTTGTCGTCGTCAAACGGTTGCCAACTTCCGAACGGCTTCTCGTCCGTTTTGATCCCAACGGCTTCGATTTCCTTCTTTCTCGTTTGTTCCTTCTCGGACAAACCGCGCCAATCCTTATCGTACTCTCCGGCATGGTACTTTTTCATGACAGCTTTAAAGCCTTCTTCGCCGCCACCGTGCGCGATTCGGTCTCTTTGCATTTGTCGATAACACTCCAACGGTTTTCCGACGCCGCCGTATTTCACCAGGTCCAGCTGCAACCATTTCGGTAACCACTCGTCCGGCCAATCGTCGTGGACGCCGTTGAGTTCGTCCACCCAAAACGCCATCACCTCTTTAATCGTAGGAACCGTATACAATTGATGCTTGATTTCAAACGCCGTCCAGTTTTTGCGGTAGTTGTTTTCGGGGGTTTCAAACGTCGTCACGAAATCTCTGCTCTCATCAAACGCGCTGTCGACGTTCTCCTCTTTTTCGTAGAAACCACCCGTGGCGGCGTTGAGCCAGTGTCGAGCGCCAATTTCCAAATCGAACAAGTTCGGTTCGCCTTCGCCTTCTTTTTTCGTTCGAGTTTTCGTGCCTTCTTTAACCCACGGCTCCGGTTTTTCCAATGTCACCTCTTGGACTTTGCTCTCCGGGTACGTGTCGACCAACGTCGGGATAACGGAAACATCGTCTCGTTTGCCGTCGAATTTCTCAATCAACTCTCTGACGCGCGTGCCATAGACTCTGTCGTCCACCAACAACTCCGAGGCAACTTGCTTAATCACCGGAGCGTACTCTCTGACCAACTGTTCCGCTCGTTTCATCGCCGCTTTCAACATTAATTGTTGGTCGTCTTTGCCGTAGAGTTTGTCCAATCTAAAACCTTCCGTTATGGCCGGGTCAAAGTGCGGGCGAACTTTACCATCTCGTACATACGTAATGCCAGTATCGTTGACAATTCGAGAGATGTAGTCTTGCGCGTAAATGACATCTGGTGTGGTCGCCAACGAGACGTCGTCTTCGCCGAAGAACACTCTCTCCGCGACGCGACCGCAAATTATCAACGCCGCACACTCGACGTAATACTCGATGGTATCCGGACCTTGCGCGTACAATTTCGCTTGCGTCACGTGGTCGGGTTCGTTGACGTATAACAAGGATGACACCGCTTCACCTCTCGGTTTTAACGTGACTTGAATCAACTCAGGAGTTAACTGTGGTCTACTCGAGCAAATCACCGCTCTCGATGCCTCTAAAATCGCCAAGTGTTCTTTACCCCAACTGTGCGGCAACGGCGCGCCGACTAAGCCAACCACTTGCTTTTCAATCACGGCTTCGATATCTTCTATGTCCATGAACTCTTTATCTCTTCGAACGGATAAAATAGCACCTTCGTTCAACAAGTTGGCTAAATCGGCGCCGGAATAATCCTCAGTGATTTCCGAAACTCTCTTCAAAAATGCGTCGTCGTTGTCGTGGTTCACGTTCAATTTTTTCGCGTGCACTTTGAGAATCTTTAAGCGATCTTCGGACCGTTTGGGATTCCCGACTCGAAAAGAGCGATCGAAGCGTCCAGAACGCAACAACGCCGGGTCTAAATTCGACGCCAAGTTTGTCGCGCCGATGATCAAAATCGGCGTTTGGTTCGGATCGAAACCGTCCATTTCAACCAACAATTGCATCAAACCTTGCGCGCGTTCTTGCGAGGCTGGGTCGGACATGTCGTAAAACGCTCTCGATTTTCCCAAAGTGTCTAATTCGTCGATGAAAATAATCGCCGGCGCGACGTCTCGAGCTCTTTTGAACAAATCTCTCACGCGGCTCGCCGCGACGCCGACAAACATCTCGACAAACTCCGAGCCATTGGCGTAAAAGAACGGCATCATCGCCTCTCCCGCGACAGCTTTAGCTAACAGCGTCTTCCCAGTACCTGGTGGGCCTTCTAACAAAATACCTTTCGGTGGGTCCACGATTTGGCCCTCAAATCTCGGATCGCCGTTCATGATGTCGATAACCTCTTGAAACTCGTGCACGGCTTCGTCCAATCCGGCGACGTCGTTAAAGCGCACTTTGGACATGCGCCTGGAGATTTTCTTCGCTTTTGATTTAGTCATGGCCACGAACGGGTTCTTTGACTCTTCGTTTTGTTCCTCTTTACTCATTTTTTGAACTTGTTGCAACGTCTTTTTCCCGGAGATGATTTGGTCTAAGACGTATGTGGAAATGCCGAGTTGTCTCGCCAACTTTGACTTTTTATCCTTCTTCAAAGAATCCGGCGGTTTGTACTTTTTCGTTTCCGATTTACCAGCCGGGTTCCCTTGAAAAACCGCCCAATGTTCTGGTTTCTTTCTCGACATCGCAATCGCCGTCAAAAAGGCCATCGATCCGTACCACGGTAACGTCGTTTGTAACAAGCTTCCGAAATACAACGGCGAGCGGTGCATGAACAGCTGACAACTGGACGGATTCGTCTCCCAAACGTCGAAATCGACGAAATCGGGCGTGACGGACGCTTTTTGGCAGCGAATGACTAAATCGTCCCACGCGTCGCCGGGCAAATTACACTTCTTCACCCCGTACGATTCCCGATCGTAATTTAAGCGGTGTTTCTCGTCTTCGTACTCGCAAATTGCCACTTTGCCTTCCTCGTAAATTTTAATCCTAGAGATGCGTTGATTTTGCAAATCTCTCATCAATTGCGAGTAATCGATGAGCTCTTCGATGTACTCCGGTTTTTCCGCCTGATCCAACCAATCCGGAAACTTTCGCATCCACAATCGTTTCCCCCATTTCATTTCGGATTGAAACCGTTCCGGATACGTCCTCTCTTGCGCTCTAAATTTCGCCAACAACCGTCTCTTCTCCGATTTCAACATCTTCTCGAACCCTTTATTTTTCTTCAACATATCTAACAGTTTCGTGTCTTGTTCCTTCATCCAATCCGGCGCGTACAATTCGTAATTCTTCTTCTTCGTTCGCCTCTTGGTGATATCGATCCTCTCCAACAACGCGTCCACCTCTTTACAATCCTTCTCGAAATCCCAAATCCTTTGCGCCTTCAATATCCTCGGCACGGTCCAATAATCCATTATGAACGGGTCTAACCACTTGCTAAACACCCTGGGCGGAATCACTCTGGCTCCGCCGGTCAATTTCGGCGGCAACTCCGGAAAAATCATCTGCGGCCTTTCGTACGACATCAACTCGTGCACTTCGCCGGGTTCTTGGTCGAAGTACGCCTTGTGGTTTTCCTCGAAATCTTCCGTCGTTCGGACTTTGTGCCCTTTCTTCAACCGAGGAATTCGAGGGTCGAACATGTATTCTCTATCCATCGGGAGATTTCGCGGTCCTTTTCCTTTCTTCGCACATAAGATTTGCAACGCGCCTCTCCCGCGGTATTGGTTGTTAAAGTGATTTGTTTCAGTTCTTAGTATCATCGCTGGCGGTGCGTTTTTTCTTCTTTTGCATAAAAAAGCACCTTTTTCAGCCGCCGCCCGAACAACCACCCCAACCCTCTTTTTCCGCTTTTGTTGTTTCTTCGTCGTCGTCGTCGTCTGAGAAGTGCGAGTTTCGATGCTTTCCCTGAAATAAGCGCTTCCTTTCCCTCCTCTGCTCCTGTTTTGCGCGAAAAATGACGACGTAAACGACGACGACGTTGAAGAAGCCGCCATGATGATGACGACGACAACGACGAGAGGAAACCCGATGAATTTTTATCTCGCGAGAGGAAGAAGCTTTTACTCTTTGAAAAAAAAACACCACTCTCTCTCTCTTTTAGCGCCTGCGGAGAGAGATGAAGAGAGAGACCTGGAGACGGAACGAGAACAAAACGACTCGGCGCTCCTCTTCTTCGATTCTTTGTCTTCTTCGTCTTCTTTGTCTTCGTCTTTCGGTGTGATGCATTCTTCCTCTCTGCAAAGGAACGAAAGGAACGATCGAATTTTTCCCTCGACCTCGAAAAAAAAAATTGTTCGTCGACGAGAGCAAAAAACAAGGAAAAAACCTGAAGAACAAACAACAGAAAAAAAAGGCATTTCGTAGTCTACACACACACACACACAATACACACGCACATAAATAAATCTGAAAATGATGCACGCAACGACGACGACTTCTAACTCGTCGAGTTTCATTCACGGCGTTCGAATCGCGAGCAGCGCGAGAGGTACGAATTTCGCGAGAGTTTAAGTTTTGTTTTTTTATTGTTTATGCGCGTACTAATTTGAGAGAGTGTTTTTTCGCCGGCGCGCGATGATGATTTCCTGAAAATGAGGGAAGAGAGAGTAAGATGCGAAGGGAAGAGATGAGAGAACGCGTTTGAATTGCAAGCTAAACGGTGTTTTCGACGCTTTTGGCCGAATTCCGCGAGCGAAATCCGATCTCGAACGCGTTCAAACGCGCCGTTTTCGAGGGAGGAATTCGAGTGATTTTTTGGATAAAAACGAGAGAGAAAAACCCGCTGACGAACCAATTCTTCTTCTTCTTCGGTATTACTTTATATGAATACTATTAAACACAACAGGTGCCTCGTCTGTCTCGAACAGAAGACAAACGGGAGGGAAATTAAACGTCTCCGCCATGTCCGTGAAGAAGACGTCCCTGAAGAACTACGAAGGCATGGTTTTGTTGCGACCGGACGTGGAAGATTCCATCAAACAAGTACAAATGGATAAATTACGCACGTTAGTCGCCCAAGACGAAGGCTCTTCGTTCGAAGTCACGGAACGCGGGTTACAAAACAACATGTACAACATTAAAGGGTACCCGGACGCGTACCAGGTACAGTTGGACATCTCGTGCATGCCGGCGACGATTAAAGAGATGGAGAGAGTGATGGCAAACCCGGATATCGGCGAGGAGGAGGTGTTTCTTAGAAGCACTTTCTTTCGATTGCACAGATAATTACTATCGACGTGGTATATGCGAAAGAGCGACGAAGACGACGAAGAGAGAAAGAGAGAAAAGTAGCCAACGAGAGAATAAGAGAGAGTTAAGTATACATATTATATTAGGTATTCGTACACGATTGTAAGTAAGTTTGTAGCAATTTAAAAAAAGAAAGAACCGAAGCGCGCTTTTCGTCGGCGGCGTTCAACTCCGCCGCCCAAGAGTCAACGAACACACCATTTCAAGTCACCTTTTCACACGAAAACTTTTAAATGGGCACTTGAAAATTTCTCTTTTCTGCTCTCTTCTGCTTTACTGAGATTTGATTCTCTCTTTCTCTCCTCGTTGTTTCTCTTCTCGTTTCTCTTCTTGTCTCTCGCTTTAATATTATTATTATTCTTATACTATTTTCTACTATCTGCGATCATATATGATCTTCTTCTAAACACATCCTCCACCTCTGAGCGCCAAAACCATGTGAATCACGCTTCCACCTTCGATGTTGTAATCCTTCGCCGTTTTCTCGTCGTGCATTTGCTTCCCGCCGAAAATCAACCTCTGTTGTATCGGAGGAATGCCTTCCTTCTCTTCCATGCGCTCTTTGATTCGAACGATGGTATCGGAGACTTCGACGTCGAGTTCCACCTCTTTGCCGGTTAAGGTTTTCACTTTGATCATCATCTTTGCTAAACTTCTTCTAACGACGTGCGCGTGCGTCTTCTGAATTTGTGATGATTTGTTTCTCCAAAACAACAACAGAAATACGAGAGAAAAATGAAAAGACAAACGCCAGCGCCAAAACGAAAAGGAAAAGAACAACTGTGTTCGCACCATTGCCGCGCTAAAGTCTATAAATACTAGAATATATTACACAAATCTACCTATATACACACACGTGATGTGAGTATGTACACACTTACCGCTAATTAATGATTGCGTCGAATGAGCCACTCGGCGCACTTGTTGACGTCGTTTTCGCCGACTTTCTCTAACGCGAATAACGCTTCGTTTTTGGACCATCCTTGGACGACCAGTTCTGCGACGACCATGGTTTTCGTTTTCGCAGGCGGTGCGCTTTGTTGAGACTCGGAGAATCGTAAGTCTCGGCGGGCACCTCTGAAAGCGGCGGTGGTACCGTCGCCCTTTGGATGAGAGTTCTTTTTACCCAACAAGTCGTCCCAATCGGATCGAGAGAGTTCGAGTTCGTCTTTGGTAATGGCGTTGTTCTTTTTGCCGCCGGTGGTGGTGAGATGGTGCGGTTTCTTTGGAATGGCGAGACCCCAATCGTCTTCTTCTTCTTCTTCAACTTCTTCTCCTTCTTCTTCTTCTCTGTCGTCGTCCTCGTCGTCTTCAGAAGCTGATTTGTTCATCTCGTTCGAGCTCGCGGAGAACAAACGCGACGGGAGAGAAGATACCAAATCCCGTCCTTTCGACGATTTCTTGATGTTGACGTCTTTATCATCGTAGTCATTTCCAACGATATCGTCGAATTCGTCTTCTCGCATGCTCGTTCCCATTGTTCGACTTTGCTTTTTCCCGGCATTCGCGTATTCGTTGAACGCGCTCAAAGTGAGCTGTTCGCCTCTCGGCGTGAAACCTTTCGGCGTAACTTTGCTTTGAGGAGGAGAAGAATTCGCAGCAACAGAAGAAGAAGAAGCAGGAGGAGGATTAGTATTATTACTTCCATTAGGTCCACCGCGTTTGAAGTATCCTTTAGCGGTACTTCTCGCCGCCGACGAGGATGCCGGCGTCCCTAAGGCCGACGAAGCGTCGCGAAACGATTGATTCTCGGATTCCGAAAACGTCTTCGTCGGAGATAAAAACATATCGTCCGCGTCCTCGTACTCGTCCGCGTTCGTATTCTTACTTCTTCTTTCCTCTTCCCCGTACGAGTCTAACGTATTCATGGAAGAAGGTCTGAGCATGGCAAAATTGTTTGGTGGAGGCGATGTCTTTTCTCTTTGTGGTCGACCAGTCGTTCGATGGTGCGGTTGCTTGATGTAATCCTCGCGAATCGAAGCCATCTTCTCAAACGTCATCGCGTCATCCTTGTCAGGAGATAACGGCGACGAGCGCTCCCTGGGATTCAAAATAGAGGAAAGCTTGTCGCTGTTGTTGTTTTGTTGTTGTTGTTGTTGCTGCTGCTGCTGCATGTATTCGTTGTTACGATAGGTATCCTCGCGCACACGAGGGTCCCGCGGCGAACGGAGACTCGAGACAATTTCGTCTCTTCGTTTCTTCATCACCGAGGACGTGGAGGACATTTTCTTCGGAGGGCTCGGTTTGCTCGCATACTTATTAAGGCTCGAATCGTTCGCTTTATTGTTCTTGCTGATGCTGTTGTTATTGCGACCACCGTATAACGCGTCGTAGGATTCAATCATCTCCGCCATCTCGCGTTCGTGTTCTCTCTTCAAATCGTTCGACGCTTTTTCTCTCAACTCAATTTCTCGCGCGCGTCTCTGTCTTTCGTCATTCAACTTGCGCTCCGCAACTTCCGCCGCTCTCAGTTGCATTTCGAACTTTTCGTGCAAAACCTTCGTTTGTTTTTCGAGTTCTTGGCGTAATTTTTCGTTTTCAGCTTTGACGTGCTCGTATCTGTTGCCCGGCGCGGAATCTTTCACAAAGCTTTGCTCGCGTTCGTTCTTGAACGAAACAACTTTCGGGTATTTCGAGTTGTTGTTTTGACTTCCAGGATACGTCTCGAACATCGTTTGTGTACCCATGGTGCGTTGATTTGCACGATTCGTGGGTTTCATCGCGTCGGCGGTGTACTCGTTGCCTCCGCCTCGGTACCCTTGCACCTGCTTCTCCTTCATTTCCAAACGACGCGTCAATTGCGCGTTCAAACTCCTCGTCCCCTCTAAATCTCTCACCACTTTCTTCAAGTGCGCGTTGAACGCGTTCGCTTGTTCTTTGAACTCTGCTCCTGGTCCCGATAGCGGTTTTGTTCGTTCTCGTTCAAGCATTTCGCGCAACGATTTTACTTCGAGCTGCAATCGTTCGCACTCTTCGCTATAATCCGGCGCGAATTCTTCTTCCTCCTCTTCGTCGTTCTTTTTCTTCTTTCTATCGCCGCCATCGGCATCTCTGACGCCGACGAGCACGCGTCGTCTTTTAAACTCCAGCGACGCGTCCATCCACGAACGAAACGCCGCGCGCATCTTCCTGTGTTCAGACGCCACGCGCATTCGTTGCATCACAGACTCGTTCCTTCTCGATGTAAAGCACGCTAAACGCCACGCGGTTAACATTTTGCTCAGTATCGCGTTATTCGTAGTAATCTCCGCGTTTGCTAATTTCCTTCTCAAATCGACCACCTCTAAATCGTTCAGAACAGATTTGTGCGTCTCCTCGTTTTTATTCCAACTATTTCTCTCCACCACCCATCGCAAAGCCGTTTCATCGTCCTCGTTCGATTTACTCTTCTTCTCGATTCGCGCGAATTCGCCGTCGGCGTTACTCTTATATCTACCTCTCCTAACTTCCTCGGCGCCGTCATCCTCTTCATCATCATCATCATCGCTCACGAGCAGCGTACCCGGCGCGCTGCTCGAAGCTTTCGACCTTCGCTCGATCTTATTTCTGTTTTCGTTTTCGTCTTCGTTTTCGTCCGAGGAGGAATCTTCTTCTTCTTCTTTAAAATCGGAAGAACCGTCCTCGTCTGAATCGTTTTCCTTCTTCTTCTTCTTCTTAATCGTCTTCGTCTTCCCACCACCACCTTCCGCGACTCCAAAACTCACGCCTCTCTCGAACCCAATCATAGCCGCGCGTTCCATGTTGTCGTCCTTCTTTTTCATCGTCACGCGTATCGCTTCGAACATCGCTCGCAACGACGGGTCGTCCGCGTTTTGTAAACGGATGATTTTCTCTCTGTCTTTCCGGTCGTCGATGAGATGTAACCAATTATTAGTCGTCGCGTTCGCATTCACATCGTCGTCGTCCTCCTCTTTTTCTTCGTCGTCGTCTTCAAAAGTGTGTAATGTCTTCGGTTGAGCGGATAACGCGCGCTGTCGCGTGGACATCGTTAAGTCGTCGTGTATACGTCGCGTATGCGTCGTCGTTTTGAAGAGGAGAAAAAGGAGACGCGTTGCGTTGAATGTCACTTTGAAAGCGCGGGCCTTTTTCTGTGTCGATGTGTAAGGAGAATGGAGTGAGAAAAAGCAAACGGAGAAGGAGAGATTTTTTAAGAAAGAAGAATCGCGCGAGAGTCTCCTTCATTCGCGATGGAATATATATAGAGTATAGAGTTAGTATTCTCTCGCGACTAAAACGACTGTTACGCTTCCAAAGTGAGAAGAGAGACTTTGTGCGTCATCGCTTCTTTGTTGATCAAGTTCCCGGCTTTATCTAAAGCCGCGAGCAAAGAGTCGACGTTGTTTACCCACGAGTTGAGAAGTTGGTCCGGCGCGGTTTCAGAGGAGGAAGAAGCGTTAGAACCGTCTTTCTCGTTCCCAGGGGAAGTGCTGTTGTTGTTGACTTTTCTGAAGGTGGCGATGCCGTTCGGTCGGTCGATTTTCGCGTGGACTTTTTTCGAGCAGACGGATTTCGACAAGCGCGTCTCGGCTTCGTCCACTGTTAAGCACAACAATTCGGAAAGTCTCGATAAAGAGATGCGGTTGTAATACTTGGCGACGACGAACAAGTTATGTTCAATCACGCGCGATTGCAAGTCTTCCAATTTCGTCGTGGCTTTCCCATCTGCGCTAGAGTCTACTTTCATCGTCGTACCCGCTTTTACGTTCATTTCCTCTTGTTTTTGGTGGTTGCTATGACCGGCGGCAAAGTGTTTCGTGATTTCCTCGGCGTACGTTTCGCTCAACTCGTCCCATCGGATGATTTCGTACGTCGTGAACTTCTTCAACAACTCTTCGTACGTTTTCATTTCCTTCAACCTATCGTCGTTCAGCGTTTGGTGGAGTAAGCTTTGTTGCATCGGGTCTCTTTCGCTCAAAATGACCAACCACGCGCACGATTCCATCGCCGGCTCGTACTTTGATTTATCCTCCTTCACCAACTCGCACTCTAAAATCGCCTTGTAACATCGACACTGTTCCAAGTAATCCTTCTCTCGTTCGAAGTATTGCACCATCAAGTTGTGATAATTCAAACGCAACGTCGGTAAATCCGGAACGCTCGGATCGGTTTCCGCGAACACGCCTTTCGCGTGTTGCACCGCGCTTTCTTTCTCCTTCTTCTCTTCTTTTTCAACCTCCTCGAAGCGTTTCTTCTCGTCCTCGTCCATCATCATCGCATCTACTCCGCCTTCTTCTTCCAGTTTCTTCTTCTTCTTCAGCGCTTCTTTCTCTTCCAATCGTTTAATCTCGTCGAAACTTCTCACGTTAATCTTTCTGCTTAAAATCCTCGCTCGCACGTAATCGTCGTTCTTCATGCACAAACGAATTTGCTCCTCGATGAAAAACACCTTCTCTCTCTTCGATAACGCGCCGTACGTTTCAATCGCCACCTCTTGCATCACGCTCGCCGCCTCGCTTATTCTCCCGGCTTCTTCGTGTAAACGCGCTAAAATTCTCGTCAATCTCGCCTTTTCCACCTCCACAAAAATCTTCCCCGACGCGACTTCGTTCAACGTTTCGATCAACTGCGTCTTCGTCTTCACGTCCGGCGTCTCGTCGATGTACGACATCGCTTCCCTCACGACCGCTCCAATCGCTTGTTTCAACTGCGCTCTTCGTTTCGACAGTAATATAACGTGTTCGCAAATCCCTTGCCAATCGTTCGCTTGTCTCAACACCGCGAGAATAGCCACGCATAAGCGAGGCGTGGCGACGAAATCAGCCGACAATCGGTAGGATTTTTCAAGAACGAGCATTTTTTCCAGAATTGGTGACAGGTTTCCAGGCTATATTTTATGTGTGTGTGCGTTTTGCATCGTTCGTTGTTGTTGCGCGTATAGTATTATATATAATAATAAAAGAGAGAAGAAGAAGAGAGAGAGTTTAGAAAGGTGAGTTATTCTTCATCAGCAGCGCGTGCAGAAGTAAACGCGTTTGGGCTTTTGGCGGTCCGTTGTTGCCGCTGAAAACCGAGAAGACAACGCGCGGATCGAGCGCGACGAGATCTCATCATCACGATGATTCAAAACGCACAACCAACGTAAGAAGAAGAAAAAACAACAACGACGCGCACCTTCGCGAACGCGTCCACTTTCAGCGCGTTCAACTCCGCCTCTAACTTCGCCACCTCGATGTGCTGCCGTTCTCTCGTCGTCATTTGTTTGTTGTTGTCTTTATTGATGATGTTCTCGCTCATCTTTTTTTTCTCTCTCGTACACGAGTGCTTTCTCTCTCTCTCTCTTTGTGTGTTTCTTGTGTAGACGAATGCAAAAGGAAAAGGTCTGCTCTTTTTCTTTCTTTTTTCTTTTTTTTTGCTTTGTGTGCAAAATTAGACCATTTTTGGTCTCTTTCTTTCGCTCTCTTTTGATGTCTTCTTTTCCTCAAAATCATCAGTGCACGAAACAGTTTTTTTTCCTCTCCATCCCAAATGGTCGAGCCTCTCAAAGGTGTTGCCTCCGCTTTTAAAAGCTTGAACGCGATCGAGCGCGCGAAAGCGCATTTGCCTTTTCACACCAGGAGGAGGAGGAGGATATCCTCTCGCTCCTTTTCCTCCTTTTCCTCCTCTTCCTCCTCGAATGAAGCGAAAACAGAAGCAACACCACCCGTCGTAAACAAAGTCGTCGAAAGAGACAAAATCATCATCGAAAACATCGCTCGAGATTTTCGTCGGTCGTTTACGCTCGCGAAGAAGAAGGAGGACAACGAAGAAGAAGAAGAAGAAGAAGAAGAAGAAACAAGCATCGTCGTGCGCGCGATACGAGAGAAAGACGTTTCTGCCGCCGCGAAAGTCTTTCAGGAGAGCTTCAGCGGGTCTCCGGACGAGAAGCCGAGAAGTTTCGTGTTGAGATATTTATTGGAAGCGTGCGTTGTGGATGATGATGATGATGATGATGACAAAAAGAACAAAAAGAATAACCCGTACGAGGTGTGTTTTGTCGGCGTGACGACGACGATTAAAAACGGAGAAACGAAAGAAATAACGGAAGATGAGGTGATATCTTTAGTCTCGGTAGCTTTAGACGTGCGCTCGAGAATCGTGGACGATCCGAACCCGCCGCCCTCGGACGCGCCGTACGTGTGCAACATGGCGGTCTCTTCGCGACATCGGAACAAAGGCGTGGCGAAGGCGATGTTGGAAGCGATAGGAGAGTTTGTGCCGAGCGTTGGTGGGTGTGACGTGTGGTTGCACGTCAGAGAGGTGGACGGGAAAGCGGTGCGGGTGTACGAACGTTTCGGATTTGAAACCGTGAAAGTAGACGAGAAGAATCCGTTGTTGAATTTAGTCATGAATCGAAAAGAAAGCCGGAAAGGCAGAGCGCTCATGCGGAAAGTATTAGCGGAAGGTTGTAATTTTATAGTGTAATAGGCTATGCTTTTGGCTATGTATATTATTGGCTATGTGAAATTTTCCTTCTCGATTTCTCTGCGTATGCGGCAGTTTAGCAGCAGAGCTATTTTGTACATCATATATATCACCGTTGTTGTTTTCTTATCGACCGACTCTGCCTTGTTTCGCATCGGTTCGAGGATCAGCGACTCTCGATTGCACTTGAAGCAAAATGTCGTCGGCGCGGTCTTGCGTGACTCTCAGTTGGTTCACGTAAAGCACGCGCAAAGCGTCCACCATTCGCTTGACTTTTGGGTTTTTCATGGGAACTCCCGAATCGCGCAAAACGTAGTCCTCGTCGCTCAGTTTCAAATCCAGTTTCCAGGATGGCTCATCGTTCTCCATATCGTCGTTCTCTGCCTCCTCCTCCTTTTCCTCCTCAACTTCTTCTTCTTGGAACGGTACCACGAATCTCTCCAGAGTCTTCGTCGCTAATCGAACGAGCCGCGCGTCCACCGTCGGTCGGTTCGTTTCAAACGCAGGAACGACATCAAACGTATTCAAAACTTTCATCAACGCATCGTACGTCTCTTCATCGTCCATAACATCTTGAACGTCTCGTAAATCCGCCAAGAGCGAAGAGTCTAACGGCAAAACCGCGTCCGTTCTTCTCCCTTTCCCTTCGCCTTCGGTTTCTCCTTCTTTCGGTTTAAACCGGGAATACGCGAAGCCTTTCTCGTTTTCCACTTTTGTCCTCTTTTCCGCGCTCCCGACGTTCTCTACGTTTGCGTCTATCATCACATCCTCTCTCGTATTTTCACCACCATCGTCTTTATCGATCCCCATCCCTCGCATCTTCTCCGTCGGCGTTCTCGCTCTCTCTTGTTCTCGCTCATTATCATCAGCAGCAGCATCCTCTCCCTCCTCCTCCTTTTCCTCCTTTTCCTCCTCCTCCTCCGCGATATCAAATCTATCCCGATACTCCTCCGCTAACGCCAAGTTGATTAAAAAATCAATCTTACTCTCCGCGCACGTCAAGTGCGTCTCGTCGCATTCGCACGCCTTCAAATACGCCTCGTAATTTTTCGACCACGCCTCGTCCTCCAGAGTCTCGCTGAGCAATTTTTCTCTCTCCCCTCCCTCGCGTTTGAGTTTGCGTATTTTGGTATTTTCCAGCCACAAGACGAGCTCTCGATACTCTCTCGATGTCTCGGAATTGTACACCGAGGCCACGCACACATCTTTCGTAAAGCTTGGGGAGAGAATTCGCGGGAACTCTAAAGCTTTCAGCGCGATCGCGTGCAGTCGAGGCCCAAGTGTGGACATTTTCAGAAACGTTCTTTCTCGTGCTCTTCGCTTCTCTCTTCCGTATGTCTTCGTTTCTTCAAAAGTCGCGAACACGAACGCGACGTTCTGTAACTTTATACCGAGAAGCGCTTTCTGTTCGTTAGGGAAACAACTGCTTTCTCTTTCACTCGATCTTTCTCTCGCGCGTCTCGCAAAGCGCAAACGACCACCACCAAACTGCCTTTCGAGAGAGAGAGAGAGAGAGAGAGAGAGAAAGGAGTCGCGCGTATCCCGCTCCTCTTCGTCTTCTTGACTTCTTCACTTCTTCACTTCTTCTTAACCGCGGATTGAAATGAAGATTTTAGGGGAAAACGTCCGCACTTTTACAATGACAACCAACACTTCCGTCCTCTGTGATGTGCTCGTCGATCCGAGGTTTTCGTGCAAAACGTCGCGAAAGGTGCGCGGAGCGCGACATTGTTGTGGGAGAACACATCGTTCTCGCGCGAATTCGCACGCGTCCGCCTCCTCCTCGAGTGCAAAGTCCACGGACGATATGACGACGAAAGAAATGCTCAAGAGAGAACTGTTCGACGTGTTCGGGATCGCCTCCTCGTCCTCTTCCTCGAACGACGAGAGAAACGACGACGAAAGGAACCAACGACGACAAAAACAACGCAAAAAACGGATGGCGAAAGGTTTGGATAAAACGAAACTCCAATCGGTCGTCGCTCGGTTGGAGCAAACGATGGTTGACGAGAACACGATCGAGCGAACCGAGTTGCTCTGCGGGCGATGGAAACTGCTTTGCACGTATAAAGAAGACGTGGACGTGGTTGAATTTTTCGACGTGAAGAGTTGGCAGAGATATTTGTTCGAGAAAGGTCCGAGTCCAGTGCAATCGCTGGTGTTGGGGAACACGTCGACGGTGGAGAACGTGTATCAGGTGTTGGAAGATCCGAAGGAGGCGCCGAACGCGAAGTGGCAAAACGTGGCCAAATTTACGTTTGAGTTCAACGGCGAAAGGAAAGACGTGGAGCTGATCATCGAAGCAGACATTGAAGGCGTGAGAGACGAGCAATCCTTTTTTTACCGATTTTCGAACGGGTATTTTGACGTCAATCGAGGGGAGTTGAAGTTGCCGTATCCCGTTCCGTTTGATTTCATCGAAAGCGTGAGGCCGGGACAAACGAAAGGGTGGTTTCAAACGACGTATTTGGATGAAGAGTTAAGAGTCAGCGTCGGACAGAAAGGGAGCAAGTTTATATTAATGCGAGAGAGAAGCGATTAGTTTTGAGAAGAAGATGTTTAAAAATGCTGTATTTTAAACGCGAGCGCGAGCGCAAAACACACGACGCGCGAAGAATAAAAATTCCTTCTCATCCTTGCTAAACTATGACGCGTGTGCACTATTCTGAGAAAAAAAGCACTGTTTCGCTACCAACTACCGCTCCTTTTAAACTTTTTCGGATCTAACGCTTCCGTAATTCTATCCAGCGCCTTCTCCAAAGTCTCGTCGCTCGCCGCGTACGATATTCTTATGCACTCGTCCACGCCAAACGCGCTCCCCGGAACTAACGCTACCCTCGCCTCTTGCAATAAATACCTACACATCTCGTCCGAGCCTTTGACCGGGCCGAACCCTTCGACAAATCCGCCCTTATCGCCGCCGCAAAGTTTCGTGACGTCGGGAAAGGCATAAAAAGCACCTCCGGGCGTCTCAATCGCTACGCCGTCGATTTTGCGCAATCGCTCAATCACGTAATCTCTTCGCTCTTGAAACTTTTTACGCATGAGTTCCACGGGCGCGCCGCCTTTGTCGCCCAATTCTACGTACCCGGCTAAAGCAGCTTCCTGTGCAATCGAGCTCGGACCTGACGTCAATTGCGATTGCAACATGTTGAACGCTTTCGAAAAGTATTCCGGCGCCGCGCTATACCCTAACCTCCACCCCGTCATCGCGAACGACTTCGAGAATCCATTCACCACTATCGTTCTTTCCCACATGTTCGGAAACGACGCCGCGGAGACGTGTTCGTTCGGGGCGTAAATTATGTGTTCGTAAATCTCGTCCCACAAAACTAACAGCCTCGGATGTTTCGTCACAATCTCACAAATCTTCTCCAGCGTCTCTCTGGAATACACCGCTCCGCTCGGATTGGACGGCGAACACAAAATCAACATTCTCGATTTCGGCGTGATTGCTTTTTCCAACTGTTCCGGCGTGATTAAAAAATTGCTCTTAATGTCCGTCTTCAAGATGACTTTCTCCGCTCCAGATAACGTGACCATTTCCGGATAACTCACCCAATACGGCGCCGGCACGATGACTTCGTCTCCCGGGCCGCAACACGTCAACACCGCTTGCGTCACGCTTTGCTTCGCCCCGTTTGAAATCACAATCTCATTCGGCTTGTACTCCACCCCGTTCTCTCGTTTCAATTTCTCGCATATCGCCGCGCGTAACGGTACCGTCCCCGGATTCGGCGAATACTTCGTCTTCCCGCGCTCAATCGCTCGGATGCCTGCTTTCGCGCACACGTCCGGCGTCTCAAAATCCGGTTCCCCAGCCGCTAAGCCGATGACGTCTTCGCCTCGCTCTTTCAGCGTTCTCGCTAAATCCGTCAAGGCGACTGTTTTCGACTCGTTCAGGTCTCGCACGCGAGGGTTTAAACTTCGGTCCACTCCGGATGCTTTGGGGGCGTTTTCGGCGGCTTCCCCGGATTGTGATTTGTTTTTCACCACCAAAACCACCCCCACGCGAGGACGACGAGAGCGAAAAATACGGCGTCCGTTTCGAGGAATTCTCGTCGTCGCACTCGTCGTCGTCGTCGTTTTCATCTCGTTTTCGTTTTTACGCAGAGGTTGTTGTTGTGCTTGCGCGGTTGTTTTTCTCCGCAGAATGACGGCGAAAATGTGGCACTTTTTGTCCTCAAAAGAGGCGACCCCACCATGCCTCGATCGGCAGCCGGGAAGGCGAAGCGCAAAAGTCGAAAACGCTTCGACGATTCTTCTTCAAACGAAGAAGAAGAAGAAGAATCAGAATCAGAAGAAGAAGAGAAAGAGGAGGAAAAGAAGATCGAAGATATCGTCCGAACGAAGTTTGAAGGTGACGCACACCGAGCGCTTTTTCACATGATCGGAAAGAAAAGGAACCGTAACGACGGGAAAAGCGAAAGTGATGAAGACGAAGACGATGAGAATTTCGATTCGGGTGACGACGGCGAGGACGAAGAAGACGAGGACGATGATTCCGACGACGAAGAATCAGAATCAGAATCAGAAGAATCAGAAGCGCGAGAATTATTAGACGAAGACGGGGAAGATATCGACGACGTGAATAAAGTGCTCGAGTGGGAACCGATCCCGGACGAGAGGCAAAAACGGTTCGACCGGATGGGACCGCAGGACGACGTCTCGGACGTATCGTCGAGCGATGCAGAGTTAGAAGAAGAAGAAGAAGAAGAAGTAGAAGAAAAAGCAATGATGAGTGACGCAGAAAAGATGATGGAAACGAAGAAGATGAGATCTTTACGCGCGAACGAGGACGTTGAAAATGAAGACAGAGAGAACGCGTTGACGTTGCATTTGAAAAAATGTCAAAACGAAGACGAGGAGACTTTGGCGGAAAGGAGGGAGAAGAGGGTGACGTTTACATCGATATTTAACAATAAGGACAACTGCAGTGGAGATGAGAAAAATGACGAGAGCAATAACAGTAACGCGCGATGGGAAATGAGCGAGAACGTGACGACTTTACCGACGGCGTTTAAAGATGAGGCGTATTTCGCCCCAAAGAAGAAGAAGAAGAAGAAGACGATGAAAAAGGCAAAGAAAAAGAACGAAAAGAACAAAAACAGCGACGAAGAAGAAGAAGAAGAAGAAGAAGAAGAAGAAGATCCATTGGCACTTCCTGGCGACATTCCGTTAAAAATTCGCGAACACTGGAAAATCGTTCGGGCGAACGAGATTCGAGACGAAGAAGAAAAACAAGAAGAAGACGATGATGATGATGATGATGAAGAGAACAAGAATCCGTCGTGTTTCAAAAATCGAGCGCAGGCGGAGTTATATCACTTGGTGAGCACGTACGCTGATATCTCGCACACCAGACGCATTCCGGATGTATCGCATTTGTCGCAGAAAAAAAATAAAGAAGACTCCACGCTTCGTTGGCGAAACCAAAAAGACGACGAACTCGACGCGATACTCATCCACGCGATGACGCACATTCATCGAACGCGAAACCGCGTGAGTAAGAATAACGAGAAGTTAGCCAAGAAAGTGAAAGCTGGTCGAGAGATTTCCATCGACGACACGCCAAGAGATCAAGGTTTTGCGAGACCGACGGTTTTATTCCTCTCGCCGATGCGAAACGTGTGCGGTCGCGCAATCATGCGCTTTTTGAAATTATGTCCGAACGCGCACGGTCGAGCCGACGCGGTGAACAAACTCGAACGTCTAGAGAATGACTTCCTCGCCGGTTACTCGTCCGACGAAACGTCCTCGGACGAGGACGCGAGCGACGAAGAAGACGACGAAGAGTTGAAGCGAAGGAAGAAGAAAATGCAAAAGAAAATAAACAAAGTGACCAAGAAGAAGAAGAAATACAAAACGCACGTGCCTTTGGAGTATAAAGAACTGTTTCGAGGGAATCAGGACGATCATTTTCGATTGGGTGTGAAAATCACGAAAGCAGCCGTGCGTCCATTCGTTGATTTTTTCGGCGCCGATATCGTCTTCGCTTCACCTCTCGGCATAGTCACCGCAATGAATGACGATATAAGCGCCGCTGATTTCCTTTCTGCTATTGAGCTCGTCATCGTCGACCGATGCGACGTCGTCGCCATGCAAAATTGGGAACATCTGGAAACGGTTTTAGAAAAGTGCAACCAGTTACCGAAAGATGCCAAAGACGTGGACGTGAATCGATGTCACGAGTTTCACCTGAACGGTGCCGCCGCTAGCGCGCGACAGACAATATTTCTGTCGCAATTCGAAACCGCAGAAATTAACGCGACGTTTAACGGAGCGTTATGCGCAAACGTCGAGGGTAAATTTCGTTTGCGCGCGACGAAAGAGAAAGGCGTGCTAGGATTAGTCGCCTCTCCGGACGATCCGAGGAATCTACGGAAAAACGAATCCGCGACTTTACCCAACCTCATCTCCAGACAAGAGTTTGAGCTCGTTCGCGTTTCCAAGAAAAACATCCAAGACGCGGACGATATTCGTTTCCGCCACTTCGCCAAAGTCGTTCTTCCTCGCATCCGCGAAAACCCAGACCAAGGCCAACTCATCTTCTGCGCCACTTACTTTGAGTTTGTCCGCGTGCGAAACCTCCTCGTCGATCGAGAAGTTTCCTTCGCCATCAACAGCGAATACACCGACATCGCCGAAGCCGCTCGAGCGCGAACGTTATTCGCTGACGGCCGGAAGCGATGTTTGCTCCTCTCCGAACGCGCCTACTTCTACCAAAGACGCAACATCCGAGGCGTCAACTCAGTCTTCTTCTACTCGTTGCCGGAAAACCCGCAATTTTACGCGGAAGTGTGTTCGTTCATGAAGAACCCATCGCCAACCAGAAACCACCAGAGCAACACCAAAAACCAATTCAGAGGAGGAGGAAGAGGAGCAGGAGTGAGCGGTAACAAAACCGCCCACGCTCTCTTCACGCGCTTAGACGCTTTGAAGATTGAACGCGTCTGCGGTACGAAAAGAGGCAAGAAAATGATTCAAGAAACCAAAGAGGTGGATAAGAAAGACAACGACATGTTCGTTTTCTGTTAATTATATTATTATTATTATTATTCATCATCCGTGCACGATGATGCGTCATCAGAGCGCAGCAGAGAAAAAAATCGAGGTCTTGTATCTACCAGTATTTTAAAAAACCTAAAATTTATCTTGACCTTTCGTTCAAATAAAAAAAATGAAGCGCTCCTCCTCATTCGCTGGAGAACAACAACATCATCAACAACGAAGAAGAAGAAGAACAAACTCGCGCATCGTACCATCATCTTAAATCGGCAGCGATTTAAAAGGAGAAGGAGCAGATCTCTCGAGTAGTAAGAGGAGCAGTGCTCGTTTTCGCGATCATCGATCTCCTTCGTTCTCCTTCTCTTCCTTTTAATTCTTCGAGGTTTTCTTTCGTTCCGTCCGAAACGACGAGCAAACATCGGAGAGAGACGACGTTTACTTTTTGAACAACCACCAAAACCAATACGACGCGAGATCGGCGAAAACAACAAAGACGAGACGCTCTGATCTCGACGAAGACGCAGACGACGTAAACGTAAACGAAGACGCAAAGCGAGAAAGAGAAAACGAAAATCTTCATCGAATCATCGAAGAAGACGACGGAAAACGACGAGTCAAGAGACAGAGCAAACACACACACAAACGGACAAAAATGAAAAAAAAAATGAAGCGCTCCTCCTCATTCGCTGGAGAACAACAACAACATCATCATCAACAACGAAGAAGAAGAAGAAGAAGAACGACGGAAAGGACGAGGAAGATGGTACCACTGGCAGTGCGTCTCTCGTTTAGGAAGCGGATACTTTTCGCGTTCGCGTTTGTCGCCTTTATTTTCGGGACGAGCTTTGGCGGCGGCGGCGTTTCCGCCGCCGATGTTGATGACGACGGCGGCGCGAAAGCGTCGTCGCAGTGCGTCGCGAACGTGCCGAAGTGGAGGCAAACGAATCTGTGCCAAAAGAATTTGGTCATCTTTGCGCACGATACCGAATTTTACGGCAGTTTGACAGTGAAGAAGAAATTTTTCATGACGCTGTTGAACGGCGAAGAAATTGAAGTGGGGAGAAAGATTGCAGAGCAGGATGAAGAAATGGACGAGCTCGTTGATGAAGTCAAGCGCCTGACGCAGGAACTTACTGCAGTGAAAATGACGTGTTTGGCAGTGAAGGAGAAACAATCCGAAGTATATCAACCGCCGAGTCCGCCGCCGAATCCGCCGCCGCCGAGTCCACCGCCGTCGCCGAATCCGCCCCCGAATCCGCCAATATTTTTGACGAATATGCTCGAGGATACGGGTGCGACGATTTACGCGAGCGACGCAGTCGCCGGCGATAATTTTGGGAAAAGTGTATCGCTTTACGGCGATACGGCGTTAATTGGAGCTTGGAAAGATGACGACCAAGGTGATGGAAGTGGTTCGGTGTATGTGTTTACGCGATCGGGTGGATCGTGGAACGAAGAAACGAAAATATATCCATTGGATCCGTCTGCATCGACGTATTTCGGAACTTCCGTTTCGTTATATGTCGACACAGCTCTGATTGGAAGGTCGTACGATAATGCTAAGGGTACTCGAGCCGGCGCGGTGTACGTCTTTACAAAAGTCAGTTCGACATCATGGACTCAAGAGACGAAATTGTACGCGTCCGACGCAGCTACCTACGACCATTTCGGTGCGTCAGTCTCACTTCATAAAGACACAGCGTTGATTGGAGCGATATCGGACGATGATAAAGGCACCAACGCGGGATCCGTTTACGTCTTTTCTCGAACGACGACGACGTGGACGCAACAGACAAAACTGTACGCGTCCAACCCATCCACGTCTTCCTGGGGTAACTTTGGCAATAGCGTTTCTTTGCACGGAGATACCGCAATGGTGGGGAGTTATGAGGATGATCCAGAGTTGAATGCAGGTGCAGTATACGTGTTCGCGCGATCACTCGCATCGGACGGAGTTACCGTTTCTTGGACTGAAGAGACGAAGCTTTACGCTTCAGACGGGGCGACTGGTAACCAATTCGGCAAGGCGATATCGTTACACGGCGATACCGCTCTCATTACTGTTAATACCGGTGCGGTGTACATTTTTACGCGATCATATGGATCGGATGGAATCAACACTGTTTCTTGGAATGAAGAGACGAAGATTGACGCGTCGGCTAATGACGATACCGGTACTTCGGTATCGTTATACGGCGATACCGCTCTTATTGGAGCTACTTCGAATGACGATAAAGCGACCAATGCGGGCAAAGTGTACGTATTCCGCTCACCGTTTCCTCCTCCGAGTCCGCCTCCGAGTCCGTCGCCGCCACCCGCTGCTGTTATCGACATCAACGGCAAAGAGTTGTTGCAAGACTCAACCGGGTGGATTTTGTTACTCGCGTATAAGCACGTCGGCGGCGAGAATGAAGCGCTCGTATCGGGAACGCCACCGATGTCGCCGAACGAAGGGTATTCGCACGCGTGGTTGAACGATTTGTCGTTAACGGCAAACGACGTTGATTCTGTTCGTTTTTTTTGCACGAGCTCGAATCACAATCGCGTCGTGCATTTCTCGCTCACGAGCGAGTGGATCAAGTCCGCAATCGTGAGCGGTTCGACGTCTGGTAATATGGTATCACACTGGACAGAAAATGCGACGAGAAAACACGATGGACACACGGGTTTTTTGCCAGACGAAATCGATTCTGTCGATGATGCGAAAGATTTCACGGAAACTCCGTTTTATAAATCGGACGCGTATTACTGGAGCATCGGCGCCGGCGCGAGCGCGTCGCGGTGGGAATGCGACGACGCTTCCTATACAACCACGACCGCGTACTCGGCGACCACTTTACATCAAATTTGGTTCAGAATACGTCACGCCATCCCGGATGACGCGAGCTTTTTTACTTTTGTGAGCGAGTGTTTAGCGGAATCGCCGATAGATGGAGAGTGCGCGACGTGGGCGTCGACGAAAAATTTCGGCACCATGCGTTATTGGAACACGAGTTTAGTTACGGATATGAGCGGCTACGACGGGACAGTCTACCGAGGATTTGCAACTCAAACATCGTTCAACGCGGACGTATCGAGATGGGACACTTCGGGAGTAACAAGCATGGAGAACATGTTTTACCAAGCTTCTTCTTTCGACCAAGACGTATCTAAATGGGACGTCTCAAAAGTTGCGAATATGCGTGGGATGTTCAATCAAGCTTCCGCGTTTAATCAAAACCTCTGGAATTGGGATACTTCGCAAGTGACAAGTATGTTTGGAATGTTTGCACAAGCCGTCGCGTTTGAAAAGAATATAAAAAAGTGGGAAGCATCAAAAGTGACGGATACGGAACACATGTTCAGCGACGCGACGGCGTTCTTGAAAAGATTCGCGTGCGCGAGCGCAACTAATGGACCTCCGAGTTCTTGCGTGCTCATACCAGACCCGATACCGAATGCGATGTGGCACATTTTCATCGCAGAATGTTTAGCGGAGGATGCCGCGGAAGTAACTGGCGAGTGCACGACGTGGTCATTGGGAAATAACTACGGGACGATGCCAAACTGGGATACGAGTTTAGTGACGGATATGAGCGGCTCGGATGATTATTTCGGGTTCGGAAAGAAGTCTTCGTTTTCACGCTTCAACGGCGATATTTCTAAATGGAACACTTCGCAAGTGACGAGCATGCGCGCTATGTTT
>ENA-OWPI01000426-OWPI01000426.1-marine-metagenome-genome-assembly--contig:-NODE-426-length-59261-cov-8.077910_pt1 | contig 59261 bp, 72 predicted proteins | sample MGYA00238138_ERZ651775 | MGnify/ENA primary metagenome ERZ651775 (study PRJEB26906, sample SAMN06265043) | marine metagenome | isolation source: Helgoland LTER site | place: Germany:Helgoland, sampling...
ATCCCGTATCAATATTTTAAAATTAATATCATTTTTCAATCCAATAAAATCTGAATCTTTTTTAATTTTATTCAAAAAATGTTCATGTCCATTACCTTCATGTTCGTGTTCATGATTATGATGATCATTTTTTCTTTCCAATTTTAATAATTTCGAAATTAACATACATGCTTTCTTATTGTTTTGTTGTTTTACAGTGGATTTTGCCTTTAAATATAATGAATTCATCTCTTCAGGATTTTCTTTGAGAACTTTGTCAAAACACAAAATTGCTTGCTTATATTTTTTCAATAAATGTAAAGAATAACCTTTGTTGATGATGGCATCTGTATTGTCTTTTTCATTACGTAATATTGTAGTAAAATGCATTAATGCTTGTTCTGGTTTCTTCAAATTATTACATGCTATGCCTAAACGAAATATGGCATCAAAATCATTAGGATCATATTTTACTGCTTGTTTAAAACATTCGTAAGATAATCTAAATTTTTCAATTTCTAAAAGAGAGTTTCCAAGATTACATAGTGAATCAATATCATTTTTTTTCTTATTTAGTGCAGATTCAAAATATTCAATAGCTGTATAATGTTGCTTTTCTCCTGCATAAACAATTCCAATATTATTTAAAATCTCAATATCTCCAGGATTAATTTCCAATGCATCTTTGTAGGTAGAAATTGCATCATCATGCCTACCTAATGCCACAAAAACATTTGCTTTGTTACAAAGTGCACTTGTATCTTCGGGATTTATTTTTAATGCAAGATTAAATCCATTTAATGCATCATCGTATTTTCCCATATCGTATAATGTAGTTGCTTTGTTATACCATCCATCAAAATCATCAGGATTTTGATTTAGAACTTTTTCTAATTGTTCAATAGACTCTTCATATCTTCCTAGTTCTGCAAGGCAAGTAGCTTTGTTTGTTATTATTTCTGAATTGTTTGGTTCTTTCTCTAAAATCTTTTCAAAAAGTTCAATAGATTTTTCAAACTTTTTTTTGTCAAAATTATTAATTGCTTGTTTTAATAATGAATCAAGTATCATGCAACTGCTACTCGTTTCATAATTGCATTTTGTGGAACTATGTGTATTTCTTCTTTATTCTCAACACAACTAAAAGAAATTCTAGAACATTTTTCAAAATAGTATGTCTCTGAATGTTCTTGATCTCTAAATAATAACACTTCAGCCTGAGGTTTTATTGCAAGCCAAGTTAAATTATTGTTGACCATTCCCAGACTTTTCCAATCGTCAAACTTTGGAACATATATTGTCAAGAGGAGCACTCTAATGCTATTTGCAGGTTATCTACATTTTGTCTCATTTTATCAAAGTACGTTGTATTTGGATCATCTTCTGCTGCAAGAGACTCTAATGGACTAAACGTCAAAATATCTCCTCCTAATTCAGTTGCCAATCTTTCAGCTATTCTTGGATTTCTGTTTTCTTCAGTAAAGAAATACTTTATGTCATTGTCTTCTGCAAAGTGTATCAGTTCCTCAATGTCCTTAGCAGTTACAGGAGTTTCAGGGCTGAACTCCTGTATGACTGCCAAGGTGTTTAGGTCATATCTTTCTGCAAAATACGAAAATGCATTGTGGAATGGTACAAACGTGTCTTTTGCACAAGAAGATACATCACTGCGGATTTCTTGATCCAATAGGTCTAACTGGTTGGCATATGAAATAGCATTATCATGGTAGATGTCTGCATGTTCAGGATCAGATTCTTTCAAGTGATCTGCAATCGTCATTACCTGAGATTTTGCCAAAATTGGGTCAAGCCAAATGTGTGGGTCGTAAGTATGATCCATGTCTCCTTCTTCTGTATGCTCATCGTGTCCATCTTCTTTTGCATGGTCATCGTGTACATCTTCACCAGAAACTAAATGATGAATTTCTTCTAGTCCTTCTGCACCTTCCATATGTCCATCTTCAATTTCATGGATTAAATTTTCAATATCTTTAATTGCACCTTCATGTCCATGTCCGTCTCCTTCATGTTCAAGTAGTATCTCTTCAATTTCTTCAATAGATTGTGATTGTGTTATTTCGCCTGCTTCAAATTCTTCTATAACATGTGCAATCTCTTCGTAAAATTCTTCTGTATGCTCATCGTGTCCATCTTCTTTTGCATGGTCATCGTGTTTTTCATCATCATGACTTCCATGTGAACTATGATCATGTACTTCACCTTCCATTAAGCTAATTCCTTCAGATGAATCAACAAATATGATGTGATCAAAATCAGATGAGGACATTATTTCATCGATATATGGTTCAAAGTTTGCACCATTGTAAACCAGCATATCTGCTTTAGTCAAATCAACAATAGTTTTTGGTCCTAACTCAAATGAATGAGGATCCCCGTTTGCTGGAATCAATATGCGTACATCAGCAGCATCTCCTGCAACGCCTTGTGTAAATTGGTATAATGGATAAAATGTTGTATAAACTAGAAATTTATCTTCAGATGGAATAACAACATCATTTTCAATAGGTAATGGAACTGCATCATTTTGAGTTCCCATAGATACGAACAGTACTGCAATAATCACAGCTGCAGCAATTCCTCCACCAATAATTCCTACCTGAGAACCTTTCATGCGTGAATTTTTCTAATGTTATTAATAAACGTGTAAATTGTTAATAATAGTATATATAATGAAAGGGATTAATTATTAAAAATTATTAAGAAGTTTAATAATAAAAAACTTCAGATTATTAATCGTTGTAAATACATTAAATATTAAAAATTGTCATAGAGGAGTATGTCAAAGATTGTAAAATGTCCTAGCTGTGATTGTCATATTGTTGTAAATGAAAAAGGACAAAAAGAATTCTGTATCAAAGATGAACGTTAGTCTGTTTTTTATTTCTTAAATCAAAAATGATTCTGTTAAGATAACTTAACAGATTTTACTTTTTTACTAATTCCGTAAAACATCATTGCAGGTGCTGCAATGTACATTCCCAAGTTTAGTGCAATAACTGACAATCCAAGTCCTAATACTTCTGATTCAGAATTTGCGTTCTCCATGATTGACAATGTTGATAGCATTGGAGTTAGTCCAGCTTTTACAATTTCTTTAAACATTGGATTCTCACGTTCCATATCTGCAATTGTTGGACTGAAAGTGTAATACAATTCGTTAAATCCAGACATGAAAGCTGAACCAGATTCTGTGTTCATTAATTGATTGTCACGAATTTCTCTAAGTAATTGTACTTGTGGTGCCATCTCTGAACCGTAAGCTGCAGTTGCGATTAGACAGCCGCCGCCTTCTTCAGTTGATTCTTGATTAGATACAACTGTTTCCTCTACAACTTTCTTTTCTCCAAATGTTTTATCAACAACAACTAAAGCGAATTCAGTTTCTTGACCAGTATTTCTAATATTTTCAAATTTAATTACTGTAGGTCCTGTTTGATCTTCAGAAAAAGTAAATTTCTCAAAATCTCCACCTACTGCTGCATTATCAGATACACGATGAATTTCTTCATTATTTTGCATAATTACAAATGTGTAATCAGAGAGTCTCATAGGGGAATCAGTGTAACTATCCCTAATTGTAAAAACAAAATTTGTAGGAACTCCAGCTTCAATATCTTTAGGATCCCAGGCAAGATTTACTTTGAATTCTTCACTTTCACTATAAGCAATTAGTGGAAATTTAGTTTCTTGACTAGCAGATAATTTAAACACAATATTGTCTGGTAGGGGTTGTTCTGATTCTCTCATTTCATTTTTTAAATATCGTAAGTGATCTTGTAATAAAACAAAATGAACCGTACGATCGTTGTCATATGTATAATCATCAACGGTTACTGAAGATTTGAATAGTTTGATGCCGTTAACATAGCCAACATAACTGGGACTCAAAAATTCAGCAAAATCTTTTGGAAAATGTGTTTCCACATGTACAACAGATACGTGAGACATTTTAGTTTCATTCCAATCAAATGGCATCTCAAATGTTACTTCTTTAGCATTAGAATCGTAATTGAAATTTGATATTGAATCAAAATATGATTTTGTACTAAATTCTACGTCTACATTATTTTGATCTTTTTGTGGAAAAGATACTGATTCAACTATAGTCAAATCAGCCTCATACACTCCAGAATTTTCAATTACATTTGTAGGCTCATCAATAGTTCGTACCTCAATTTCAAAAGTATACAATCCACCTGAATTAAACAAAGGACCTGTAATTTCTACAGGATTTGATTCAGTACCACTCCAGGCTCCAAGTAAGGAGTCTTGCTGGCCAATAATTGTAATATCTCCATTATCAGTTGGATTTACAATAATTGGTAAAACTCCATTTTCAGTAAAAAAGTAATTTCTTAAAATCATTTCATCGTTGTAAAAGATTCCAATTAGATATGTAACATTCTTTGCAGTTTCATCAGTTTCGTTATCTGTAGCAGTGATTGTAATTTTTTCTTGAGGATTTTCAAAATACATAGGCATTTCAATAGAAACTGAAATTTGTTTTTCTTGAATACTAATTGAAGAAATGGTATCAATTCCTAAACCATGTCCATAAACACTACTTGCTGGAAAAAGCAAGCAAAAAATCATTGAAAAAATTAAAACTTTGGTTATTGACAACATTATTTTCAATATACAGGCCTATTTTACTGTCAGTAATTCCTTAGTTTTTTCAATTAAATCATCAATTGTAGCTGCCTCTAAAAGTGGTTGAAGTTCATTTGGATCTTTTGCACCAAGTGCTGCAAGTGAGTAAATGTAATCAATTGTTGGTGTATCGCTGTTAAGATAATACTGCTCTAAAACATGATCAAGTGCATGAGAATCTACAATTTGAGGCAATGCTTGATGTATGATTTTATTTTTCCATAATTCAATTAGTGCCTTCCATCTAATCAAAGAAATATTTTCATCAATTTCTGGAATCATTTCTACTTCAGCTCGTATGTACATTTTTTCTTGAGTACCAATTTCTTCATGAATTTTTGACACTTCTTGGTGACCTTCAACTGAAAGTGGATCATAGTTTGTAGGTTGAGAGATAGCAGGTGGAATAATTTTTTTTATTTTAAATGAATTTCTACCCATTGTTTCAATATGGAGTTGTAATCCATCAAGTTCAACATCCTCACATTTACTTATTTTAGCAATAGTTCCTATCATTTTTGGTGAGTTCCATCCATTTACAGAATTTTGTTCATCAATTAAACAAACACCAAATTGACCATCACCAAGCATACAGTCATCAACTAGTTGTTTGTAACGAGGCTCAAAAATTCTAAGTGGAAGTTCTTGTCTAGGAAATAGGACTAAATCTAAAGGAAAAATTGGAATAATTTTTGTTTCTGTCATTTAATCATCTGTTATCGTTTCTAAATATATGGAATACGGAAATTAAAAAAATTAAAAACCATTTTCATTTAATGTCAAACCCAATAAAGCGGCACGAGTATGTTTTCCATATTCAGCCTGTTGAAAATATTTAGCATTTTTTGTTTTATCAACTTCAGTAGAAATTTCATCAATTCTAGGCAATGGATGTAAAATAATTGAATCCTCTTTCATTTGTTTGACAATATCTAACCCAACAACATAACTACCCTTTACTTTGAGATATTCCTCTTCATCTGGAAATCTTTCTTTTTGAATTCTTGTAACATAAAGAACATCCAGATCATCAATATGATCCTCAAGTTGGGTAGATTCAGTAAAGTCCAAATTCTTTTTAATTTCATAAGTAGAGTCAGATCTTATTCGTAATGATTCTGGTGAAATCAAACGAACATCAACATCATAGTTACCTAAACCATACAATAACGAGTAAACAGTTCTTCCATATTTCAAATCACCAACAATACCAACTTTTAGTCCATCAATCTTTTTCTTTTCTTTTTTAATTGTAAACAAATCTTGAATTGCTTGAGTAGGATGTTCCTCAGTACCACTACCTGCATTAATTACAGGTTTTTCTGAAATTTCAGATGCAAATCTACTTGAACCATCTAAAGTATGTCTCAAAACAAGAACATCAGAATAGATAGACATTACTTTTACTGTATCTGCAAGACTCTCACCTTTTTGAGTTGATGATGATGAAATATTTGAAATTCCTAAAGAACTACCTCCAATGGATGCCATTGCAGAATCAAAACTAAGACGAGTTCTAGTACTTGGTTCATAAAACAAGTATCCCAAGGTTTTTCCTTTACAGATTTCTCGTCTTTGTAAAGAATCTAATTGCATAATCTTATCAGTAGATGTAAAGATTTTTTCTAGTTGTTCTTTACTATAATCCTTAATTGAAATAATGTCTTTTTGATAGAACTCGTTCATTCTTTCAATAATATATACAGGTCACTATACAAAGTATTCTGATGGAACAGTCTGAACTAATGGTTAGACGAATCAAAGAAGGCACAGTAATTGATCATATTGATGAAGGTAAAGGCATCCAAGTACTGGATGCATTAAGAATTGATGGTAAGGATGGTAGTTTAATCACCATAGCTTTGAACGTGCCAAGTGGAAAATCAAAGAAAAAAGACATCATCAAAGTAGAAAATAAATTTCTAAAAGATGATGATACAAACAAAATTGCAGTTATAGCACCAAAAGCAACTATCAATATTATTAAAAATTACAAATTAATTGAAAAAAGACGAGTATCACTTCCAAATGAAATAGACAGAATATTCCGATGTTCTAATCCAGATTGTATTACAAACAGTACAGAGCATATTGAATCAGTAATGGATTTGATTGACAAAGAAACAATGATACTCAAATGTAGATATTGTGCAAGAATTTTAGATGTAAACGAAATAAAATATAATTAAATAATAAAATTAAAAATTGAAAAGTTTGTAGTAAGGACTATTGTCCTAAGATGATAAACATCATAACTATACCGTAGATTGCGATTGATTCGACCATACCTACGAAGATGAATACTTTTGATTGCAATGCTGGGTTTTCACTAATTACTGCAAGACCTGCTGCACCGACTTGACCTAAGCCAATACCTGCACCAAATGCTGCAAGACCAAATGCTAAACCTGCACCGAGAATTTTCAATGATCCATCACTTGATGCACCATCTTCTTGTGCATATGCTACACCAGTTGATCCGATAACTGAAATTACTGCTGCTGCCAAAAGTAACAAGACAATAGTTTTCATTGTAAATTGGACTCAATAAGTTCCTTATTTAAATCATGATAAGAATTTAGAATTAAATTTTTGTCAGAGTACTTTTTTTGAAACTAGATAGATCATTTTTGATAGATTTTGTAAAATCATCTTTATCTTGATCTATTATTTTTTTAGAGTTTTCAATTAATTTTTTTATTTCTTCTTTTGCCATTATTTCCTACTTTCCATCTTTGCCTTCACTTTTTTTAACTTTGCGAATTCTTCTCTTTCTCTCTCTTCAAGAGTAGCAAGAATAAATCGTATTTTTTGTTGATATTGAGGAATAATTACATTTTCTAGTGCATTTAGGAGTTTTTGTGTCTTTTCTAGTGCTTTTGCAAGACTAAAAATAGAATTTTCATATTCTGCTGCTTTACAAATTTTAGGCATTAATTCTTTGATTTGTTTTGCTGCTCTATCAATTGAAGAATTAGTATCTGCAAATCCATAAGGCATAGATTTTGTATCTTTTTCAGTAACTGATAATGCAGGAATTTGAACATCAACAACTCTTCGTACATGTACTTCAACTTCCATCACTGGTGGTGTTGATTCAGCAACAGAGTCAACAGTGTTAGTACCTAATGCTAAATATGCTTCATTAACAGATTTGTAAATATCTTGTAATGGATCCCAAATTCCACCTCTTGCTTTTGAGGCTTCCTCAATCATCTCTTCAATATTTTTTAGTAAAACTTTACGTTTATCATCTAAAATTCCTTGTACCATTACAGCAACTTGGCTTGATTTTTTGTATTTGAAAAGTTCAATTTTTGTGGCAGCTACATTTTGTCCAAATGACATTCTGTTACTCTCCCTGATAATATTGATCTACGTACTTATCTTTAATTTTAGTAATTTCATTCTTTGGTAGTTTTGATACAATCTTCCACAAAATAGCAAGTGTTTCATCAATTGTTCTATTTTCATCAGTTGCTTGTGAAAGGAATTCTTTTTCAAAGACATCACCAACATCCATGTATTTCAAATCAATTTCAGTTAATCCGGCTTTACCTACAATTCCTGCTAGTGCTCTTACTTCTTGTGCTCTAGAATATGCATCATAAACTTGGTTAGCAACTTCAGCATGATCTTCTCTTGTACTTCCTTCACCAATTCCGTCTTTCATCAATCTACTAAGACTCATCAAAATATTGATTGGTGGATAAACTCCTTGTCTAAACAAATCTCTACCAACTACTACTTGGCCTTCTGTAATGTAACCAGTAAGGTCAGGAATTGGGTGAGTAATATCATCAGATGGCATTGATAAAATTGGAACTTGGGTAACACTTCCTTTTCTTCCATTAAGTTTTCCTGCTCTTTCATAAAGTGTTGAAAGGTCAGTGTAAAGATATCCAGGATATCCTTTTCTTCCAGGAACTTCCTCTCTTGCTGCACTAATTTCTCTTAATGCTTCTGCATAGTTTGTCATATCAGTTAGAATAACTAAGACGTGCATTCCCAATTCAAATGCCAAATATTCAGCTACAGTTAATGCTACACGAGGAGTGATAATTCTTTCAATTGCAGGATCATCTGCGGTATTCAAAAATAGAACACTTCTTTTTAGTGCACCAGATTCTTCAAGACTTTTTCTGAAATATTCTGCTTCACTGTATTGCACACCAATTGCTGCAAAGACTACAGCAAAGTCATCATTAGTACCAACTACTGATGCTTGTCTTGCAATTTGTGCTGCTAGTAAATTGTGTGACATACCAGAACCTGAGAAAATTGGAAGTTTTTGTCCTCTTACAAGAGTAATCAATCCATCAATTACAGATACACCAGTTTGAATGAAATCTTTTGGATATTCACGTTGTTCTGGATTCATTGGTTCACCGTTAATATCAATAAATTTATCAGCAATTGGATCAGGTAATCCATCCTTTGGTCTTCCTAATCCATCAAAGACTCTACCAAGTACTTCTTTTGATACTGGCATTTCCATAACTTTTCCAACAAATTTAGCATTAGTACCAGAAATAGATAATCCAGTAGTTCCTTCAAAGACTTGTACGATTGCTTTACCGTTACCAACTTCTAGAACTTTACCTAATCTTCTTTCACCTTCATTAGTTTCAACTTCTACAAGTTCATCAAATGCTGCATTATCTACATCATCAACAACAACTAGTGGTCCTTTAATTTCAGCAATCTTGCTGTATTGAACTCCGCCTTCAGTGGTCAATTTTTAACTTTCACTCCTGAAATATTTTTGAATTGCTCTTTCATATCGGTTTCTAATTGATCAAGTTTTGGCATCTCATCATCTTTGATATCCATTCTTGCTTTAAGTAATGATGTAACAACAGGTAGTTCGCGAATTGAAGCTAGTGGTGCTCCTTCTTTAAGTGATTGTTGGCCTAGTTTGTAGAAATCTACAACTAATTTCAATAGTTTGAATTGTTTCTCAGGGCTACAGTATGTATCAACATCATCAAATGAATTTTGTTGAAGCAAACCAATCTTTACCATTCTTGCAATTTCTAAGATAAGTTTTTCCTCATCAGGTAATGCATCAGGACCTAAGAGTTTTACAATTTCTTTTAGAGTATCTTCTCTTTGTAAAATTCCATAAGCTTCATTTCTAATTCCAAACCAATCTTCACTAATATTTTCACCCCACCATTTTGCAATATCACCAAGATAACCAGAATAACTGTTCATCCAATTAATTGATGGGTAGTGTCTAGAGTATGCAAGTTTTGCATCCAATGCCCAGAAAGTTTTGATAAATCTCATTGTGTGTGTTGTAACTGGTTCTGTAAAGTCACCACCTGATGGAGACACAGCACCAATCAAAGTAACTGAGCCATCACGGTCTGGACTTCCAGCTGCTCTAACACGACCTGCTCTTTCATAAAATTCTGCTAATCTTGATGCAAGATATGATGGATAACCTTCTTCTGCTGGCATCTCTTCTAATCTACCACTCATTTCTCTGAGTGCTTCAGCCCATCTACTTGTAGAATCTGCTACAAGAACAACGTCTTTACCCATATCTCTATAATATTCTGCAATTGTTACTCCAGTGTAGATACTTGCTTCTCTTGCTGCTACTGGCATGTTACTTGTATTTGCAACAAGTACAGTTCTATCCATTAACGGTTTTCCACTACGTGGATCTTTAAGATGTGGGAATTCAACTAATACTTCAGTCATTTCATTTCCTCTTTCACCACAACCAATGTAAACAACAACTTGTGAGTTTGCCCATTTTGCAATTTGGTGCAATGTAACAGTTTTTCCAGTTCCAAATGCTCCAGGAATTGAACCAGTTCCACCTTTAGCAATTGGGAAGAATGTATCAATTACACGTTGTCCGGTAAGTAATGGAACTGTTGCATCATATCTTGTGTTGTATGGACGTGGTTTTCGTACTGGCCATTTATGATACATTTTGAGTGGTACGTTTTGACCGTCTTTCTCAACTGTTGCTAATTCAGTTTCTAAATTATAATCTCCTTCTGAAACAAGGTTTGAAATTTTTCCACCTGGATGATTTGGCGGAACCATGATAGAGTGTTCAATAAGATCTGTTTCTTGTACAGTTCCAATAACATTACCTGGTAAAACTTCATCACCGTTACTTGCAGTTGGAACAAAGTGGTATGTCTTAACCATATCAACTGGAGTAGTTGTAATACCTCTACCGATAAAGGAACCAGATGCTTTTGATAGTTCTTTTAGTGGTCTTTGAATTCCATCATAAAGTTGTCCAATAATTCCTGGACCTAATAATACACTAAGTGGGTTTCCAGTTCCAACTACAGGTTCACCTGGTTTTAATCCACTTGTTGACTCATAAACTTGAATAAATGCTACATCTCCAGTTAATCTAATTACTTCACCGACTAATTTTGAATTTCCGACAGTTACAGTTTCATACATTTTGGCATCAGCCATGCCATCTGCTCTAACGGCTGGACCACTAACCCATACAATTCTGCCTTGTGCTGTCATCTTATTCTTTTACCCCGAATTTTGATGCAATTTCTTTCCTAATTAAAGGCTTTAAACGATCTATCTTTGCATCAATAGTATTATCAAATTTCATAGCTCCATCTTTAGACTGAATTTTAACACCACCAATGCAATCAATTGTTTCAGATGATAGTTCTGATCCAGCAAAGTTACTTAATGCTGATTGAACTACATCACGATCTTTAGAATTTGTGAATACTATAACTTCAGATGTTCCTAGAACTTTGGTAGATTCATCTAGTAATGATTTAATGAGATTTGCATAATCGCCATTGCGATCAGAATTTGAAATTTGGTCTAATGCTTTGGTGAAAACTCTACTAACAGCATCTTCTAAAGCTAAAAGTTGTTTATTTCTGGCTTCAATATCAGAACCACCAATAATCTGTTTTTCAAGTTTATCTGCTTCTTTTCTTCCATCTGCAACAATTTTGTCGTATTCATCCTCTAGTTTAGTCACGGAATTATCAAGAATTTGATGAGAATCACTTACTGCTCCATCTAAATTAGATAGAATATCGTGCTCAGTTTGATCTAAAATCTTATCAATTGTCTTTTCAAGAGAAGAATTTGTCAATATCACGCGTTTTATGATAATAGATTTTAATGTTTGGAAAAGAAAATTCTGTTGAGAAAGATATTAAAAACTAAGAAATTTTCAGAGGATTAACTTGGCAATAGCTGATCTGAAACTTGGAAGCGTAATTTTACCAAGATCTGAGTCACCAAAAGCAATATCCAGATTAACTGAATTTGAGTGGTTTCATAAAATTGACACAGATAACGATACAGTAACTCCAGAGATTGATGATTTGTTACTAGAAGCTCAAAAAACATACCAATCCATTGATGATGTAATCAAAGGTCTTGGAGTTCCACAAATGGTCGGAATTCTTGAAATTATGTTCACAGGGAAAAAAATCAAAAAGAAAGATTACGAAATTGATGAAATTGAAGATATGGTAAATGAGCTTAAAAAAAGAGCACCATCGATAATTGATGAACCAATCAAGCTTTTAGAAGAACAAGCAACTACAAAACGCTCACTAGAAGAATATACATCATTAAAAGAAACACTCGAAGTTGCAAAAAAGCTAAACATTGATCTTTCAGGATTTGGATTAATGAAATATTTTTACACAAATCTATTTGTAATTGATTCTAAAGATTACGAAGAAATCAGTAGAGCATTAGAAGGTATTACATTTTTCAAATATGATTTAGCACTTAAAGAGAAATCTGCAATTTTAGTAATTGCAAGTATTGATGATTCTGATAAAGCACTTAAAGTTCTCAGAGGTTTTAATGCAAACCCATTTTCTATTCCTGAAGGAATTCCTCAAATTCCAGCCCAGGCATATTCAATGGCTGAGACTAAAATTAAAGAATTAACAGCAAAGCAATCTACAATTACAAAACAAATTACAAAAATTTCAAAAAAGATTAGACGTGATATTTTAGCAATTCATGAAGAAGCTCAAGTTGCAAAAGACGTACTTGAAACTTTAAGAAAACCAGGAGGAACAAAGAATTTTGCAGTTATTCAGGGATTCATTCCAATAAAGATGGAAGAGAAATTCAAGAATGCAACAAAACAATGGATGTCTGTTTCTGAAGATGTTACAGACCCAAAATTAAAAGAACAAATTCCAACTCTATTTGATAACAAAAAATTTGTTAGAACATTTGAGGTAATTACAGAAAGTCAGGGAATTCCAAGAAAAGGAGAAGCTGACCCAACACCTATGATTGCTTTAATGTGGCCAATTTTCTATGGGTTGATGTTTGCAGATGTAGGCCACGGATTATTATTAATGGGAATGGGATTATTATTCAAATTCAAAGGACAAGGTAATCTTTCAAGATGGGGAATGTTAATTGCAATCTCTGGAGCATCTGCTGCTATTGCGGGTGTTGGAGCTGGTGAAGCGTTTGGATTCCACCTAGATCATATGGGACCATTAGAAGGATTATTAGAAGAAGGAGGAGCTTTACATTCAATAAGTTGGCTTGTAGGAATTATCAGTGTTGCAGAATTAACATTTGAACAAGTAATCAATATTCTCAAAGTATCATTATTCATCGGAATTGTACATTTAGTTTGGGCAATGATTCTACGTGTTAAGAGATTAGCTCAAGAAGGTCACAAATTTGTAATGTACATGGAAGCAATTCCAAACATCACACTATACGGTGGAATTGTAGTAATTATGATGTGTGCAATTGGTGCAAACTATGATGTAATGAACATGTACTCTAAAGTACACACTGAAGCAGTTCCTTGGGTAACAATATTCTTAGGAGATTGGGCTCAAGTTTGGATTATCTCAAGAATTGCAGTAATTATCGTACTTGTATCAATGACAATGATGATGATAGGAGGAATTATGCATGCAAAGAAACATCCTGAAGATGGAGGTTCTGCGGCAAATGTCGTAATGGAAGTTTTCCTAGGTAAAACAGTAGAAGCGTTAGCTCACACAATCAGTTATGCTAGACTTGGAATTATGCTGCTAGTGCATGCTGCGTTACTGATGACAGTTAACAATGCATTTGGTTCTCTAGGTGGATTTGAATCAGGAGCAGCAATGGCAATGATTATTGGAGGAAACTTGGGAATCATGATGATTGAAGGATTAATTGTATACATTCAATCTCTCAGATTGCACTTGTATGAATTCTTTACAAAATGGTATGATGGAGGTTCACAACCATTTAAACAAATTAGACCAGAGTTGATTTACAATCAATTCATTTGGAAGAAGAAATAAATTTTAAAATTATTTTACTGCTTTGATTACCAAACTTGTAATCTTTCTACCATTAATTTTTTCACCATCCATGTAGTCTCGCTCTTCTAAAACATCAACTTTTTGAAATCCAGCTTCTCTAATGCATGAAATATAATTATTTTTTGTTAGTGCACCATCAATACATTCACACCATTTTTCTGAATTAACTTGATCTGCAGCTAATTCTTGATCTGTAATAAGATCAGATATTACCATACGTCCATTACTTTTTAAAATTCGAAATACTTCTTTGAATGCATTTGTTTTGTTTGTTGTTAAATTAATAACACAATTACTAATTACTGCATCAACGGAATTATCATTTAATGGAATATTATCTTCAATATCACCTTTCTTAAATTCAACATTTGGATAGTTTCCTTTTTTTGCATTTTCTCTAGCTTTTTTTAACATATCATCAGTCATATCGATTCCAATTGCTTTTCCTGAATCAAGAACTTTTCGTGCAGCCAAAAAAATATCAATTCCTGCACCAGATCCCAAATCAACTACAGTTTCACCTTCTTTTAGCTGAGTATGATTAATTGGGGCACCACAACCAACACCCAAAATTGCTTCTTGAGGAATTGATTCAAGTTCCTTTTGATCATAACCAATCAATTTTGTTGCATCTATTGGAGAATCTCCAGAATCACACTCTCCAGGCATACAACAACAATCATCATTTCCAGATACAACTATCTTAGAATATTTTTTTTTAATTTCATCTTTAATGGAATTTTCCATGTTAGTAATAATTTGAAAACTATACTTAAATTCATTCTATAGGAAGTGAAGTATTATTTCCCCATTCCCCCCAAGATCCCAAATATACCTTAACATTTTTGAATCCTAGTTTTTTTAAAACCAAAAAAGAATTGGCAGCCCTATATGCTCCCTGACAATAAGTGACAATTTCAGAGTCTTTAGAAATATCATACATTTGAGATAATTCTTCATCACTTTTGAAAGTCCCATCATCAGAGAGATTTTGATTCCAATCAATATTGATAGAATTAGGAATGTGACCAGTTTGTGCAGCTCTAACTATACTTCCATCATATTCACCAGTAGAACGAGCATCAATAATTTTCAAATTATCTAAATTATCTTGAATATGTTCAAATCCAGATATTATTTCAGGATTAATTTTTCCTAAAAATTTGGAGGGTTTGAAATTATTTGCTTTTGTTTCTAGTAAAAAATTATCTTTTTTCCATTTTGTAATACCACCATTTAACATGACTACATTCTGATGTGAAAAATACATCAACATCCAAACACCCCTAGCTGCAAGCATCCCAGATACTGAATCATAAAAAACAATTTTTTTTTCTGTAGTAACACCAAGAAATGAGAATAATCTTCTTGCTTGATCATTGAAATTATCAATTCCTTGTTTTGTTGTATCAATCCAATGAAATGCAAATAGATCTAAATGAACAGAACCTGGGATATGTCCTTCAGAGTATTCTTTGAAAGAACGAGTATCAGCTATAATGACATCAGGATCATCAAGTATTGAATTTAATTCAGATGTAGAAATTAACATAAATTTGATTAAAGATTCAAAGGTAAATTCATTTGGTTTACTATTGTTCAAGATAATTTTAGGAAAATTCCTTACACATAGTGTAGGGGTAATAAAATAAAAAGAGAAAAAAGGGTTTTTTTCTATTCGTTTACGTATGCTCTTTCGCCATGCTGTGCCAAATCGAGACCAATCTCCTCTTCTTTTGGAGTGACTCTGATTCCGCCCGGCCAAACGGCATCCATTACTTTTAGGATTACAATCGTAACACCAAAGGCATAGCCTATTGATATTGCAGCACCGATGATGCTGATTGCTTGCTGTTCCATTCCTTCTGCAGTTCCAGTCCATGCACCAATACCGTCTCCAGTATCCCATACATGTGGACTAGCCAATGTACCAGTCAAAATTGCACCAGTGAGACCACCCATTCCGTGTATTCCCCATACATCTAATGCGTCATCCCATTTGCGTGCATTCTTGAATGCTACGGCTGCATAACAAATTGTACCAGCTGCTATACCGATTATAATTGAAGCCATTGGACCTACCCAACCTGAAGCTGGAGTGATTGCTACCAATCCTGCCACTGCACCTGATGCAGCACCAACAATACTTGGTTTTCCTGTATGTGCCCATGACATGAGCACCCAAGTTACTGCTGCCATACCAGTTGCGGTATTTGTGACAGTCCATGCACTTACGGTAATGCCGTCTACCATTACTTCACTACCTGCGTTGAAGCCAAACCATCCAAACCAGAGTATTCCTGCTCCGAGGACTACCATTGGAATATTGTGTGGCTCCATTGGTACTTTGCCATATCCAAGACGTCTGCCAAGGACTAAGGCTCCGGCCAATGCCGCAAATCCTGAAGAAATGTGTACTACAGTACCACCTGCAAAGTCTAATGCGTATGATGGCGAGAGATCTGGATCGAGGTCTATTGAACCTCCTCCTATGTAACCGCCTCCCCAGACCCAGTGTGCTATTGGGTCATAAACGAAGGTTCCCCATAAGAGTACGAATATCATCAATGCGCTGAATTTGATTCTGTCAATCAAACCACCAATAATTAGAACTGGTGTAATGATTGCGAAGGTTGCTTGGAACATTGCAAATAGTTGGTGAGGTACTGTACCTGGCCAACCTTGACTACAATAGTCTCCGTCCTTCATTTCATTCATCTGGTAAGCATTTGACCATGTATCTGCACATGGACCTACTTCACCGAGAGGTGCCCATGCTGATACCATGTTGAAACCAACATAGTCAAGATTACCCATGAACATATTTGCATCAGAATCAATTCCGCCAAATGCTAGTGAGTATCCCCATAGAACCCATTGTACTGACATAAGACCCATTACAATTAAGGTCATACCAAGTACGTTGACGATGTTCTTTGATCTGGCTAATCCGCCATAAAAGAAACCGACTCCGGGTGACATGAGTAGTACCATTGAAGTTGCAGTGAGCATCCATGCTGTATCACCTGTGTCTATTAGACAAGGCATCATGGCTCCTTCACCGTCACTATCGTACCAACATTCGTTAGGGTTACCAGTGTAAATTCCACTGGTTCCTTTGACGTATCCGTCCATACCGTCATCAACACTTTGTGCGAATGCTGTTGACATTGCACCAGTTGCTGTGATAGATACTGCGGCTACAAGTAATAGAGCATACTTGTAGTTTCTAGAATTCATTAGATTTTAACGAAAATGAATATTATTAAAGCATAGGAGACTCTAAAATTCTTCAAAAAGTAACTTATTATATTATAGTATATTGTGATAGTAACATAGAATATGAAAATTATGATAAAGGTGAAGAAATGAAGGATAAAACAAAGAGCAAATTAGCAATTTTTGATACATTCAAGACTAAAGATAATGATCTTACAGGTGAAGCTAAAAGACAAAGAGCAATAATTACAATTCTTGGGAGTAATGTCAATCCAGTTGAACGAACAAGAACTGGAATTTCTCAAAAAATAGCAAAAAAACAAGAAATAACATGGAAAAATATCTATTCTGGAATTTTTAGAGATCTAGACGAAATACTACTTCCAATGGGAATAGCAGAAGAAGATGGAAGATTACCACTAAAAAGAGGACCAAAAGCGTTACAAGAAAAAGGAATACCATACTACCATTTAACAAAAAAAGGGGTTTTAGTAGGATTATCGATCAATGGAATAGACAACATGTCAGTACAATTAAAAAAATTCTTTGCTGAATCAGATCCAAAAGAAAGTGAATTTGAAAAAATATTGACTAAATTGGTGACTAATAGTCCAAATTTCACATATTCAATATTTCAAAAATATGTAAAAGCATTTTGTGAGAATAAAATTAATGAATTACTTCCTTTTGACCTCTCAAAATTAAAAGATATTTCAGATGAAAATTTAATAATTCAAAAAGAAGTACTTTTGGCTTTTCTTAAATTAACGAATCAAGAAAAAAAGGAAGCTGCAATATTTTTAGAGAAAATTACCTAAAAATTTAGTCTAATTCCGATCGCCAAACATTAAAATCCGTAATTCAATTGGTTTCATTATGGGCAAAAACGTCTATGCGTCAGTAAAATCATACAGCCAACGAGGAAAATTACTCAATAGAGCAGATTTTCAAACTTTGGCCGAATCAAGAGATCTAGAAGAATTAATGACTAGAATTAAAAATACAATTTATGGAGAAGCAGTTTCAGATGTACAAAAACCATACACTTCACAAGGGATAGAATCTGGTTTGAGAGGACATTTAGCTGATGTTCATTATTCAATTGCCAAAACAGCAGGAGATTCTCCAATTTTAGATGCATATTATATGAAATTCATTATTTCAAATTTGAAATTAATTTTGAAAGGAAAAGTATTAGGTAAATCACAAGAAGAAATTGAAACTCACATCAATTTACATGCTGAAGAACTAATCAAACAGAGAGATATTATCATTAAAGCTCTAGTATCTAAGGATCTTGAAGAAACAGTTGCTAGTTTGAATTCAGTTCAATTTGGTGAAGAAATTTCTAAAGCTGCAGGATTATACAATGAACAAAAAAATCTGCAGATATTTGATACGTATTTTGATAAAATCTTATTTCTTCAACTAGGTCGTGCTTTAAAAAATACTAGAGATAGAGATGTGATAAAATTAGTTGGAATGGATATCGATTTTTATAATCTTCTAAGTGTGATTAGAGGGAAATTATGGGGATTGGATGAAGCACAAATTCAAGATTTGATTGTAGCACAAACCGCAACAATTCCAAGAGAATTATTAGGAAGAATGATGTCTGCACCATCAGTTAGAGATGCATTTAATGAATTATCAAATACAAAATACAAGAATTTAATTTCTCAAAATGAAAACGAATTAGAATTAGTAGCTGAATTTGAAAGGTCATTTGAAATGGCACTGTATAATGCATCTGCTAGATCATTTTCAAAAATGTTTAGTTTTGCAACGATTGTAGGAATCACAAAATTAACAGCATTTGAAGTAAGAAACTTGGCAGCAATTGCATATGCAGTAGAACAAAAAATACCCACAGATGTTACAATGTCAAAATTAATTGTGCATGAAGAATAAAGTTGAAAAATGATTAGATTTCCTAAAAAGAAAAACGATATTTCTACAGAAACTTTGATCAACTACATTTGGATTAGTGCATTTATGGGCATGATTTTTTCATTACCGTCATTAGGCATATTTTTAGGGATTTACTACGGAACAGGCAATATTGCAGTTGGTGCAATTCTAGGATTTGGAGTCCATTTCATTACTCTAGCATTTGCAAGTAGAATTTCCAAATTTTTAACTAAAATAATGAGCTAAACTATAAGAAGGTAAAATCAGAGGTAATTTATCATGATGGGTGATAGAGATTTCAGAACAATTATTCAAAGTGCATTAGGTTCGATAGGAAAAGAATTACAACTGGACATAGACCCAAAAAATATTCAAACTATTCATTTGCAGGAGGTAGTTCAATGCCTAAGACGTTCATATTTTGATAGAATTGATCCTGTAGAAATTGAAAGAAGAGGATTTAATGAACTTCTTTCAGGATTATTAAGAAAATTAGAGTATGGAAGTGAACCAAAAGAATTTGAAATTGATGAAATCAAACTAAAAGGACAAACTGATATGATAGTTGATGATGCAATTATGATATTCAGATCAGCACAAAATGAATTAGAGAATCCACTTGCCAATGATGTTCTGTATCTAAATGCATGTTTATGGATATATGATAAAACAGAAGGAATTATTGTTTACATAACTGCAGATAAGAAAGAAACAACATTTTCGTTAACACGAAATAAAAAAATGTTTGAAGAAGTGATCAGAAGAGTTAGAGTATTAAATAATCTCCTTAAAGAACAAAAAGCACCAATTTTAGAACCATCAACAGAATGTTCTGAATGTCAATATTATGAAAAATGCTTTATGAAAAAGAAAAATAGTAAACATGTTGATATCGGAGAAATGTTAGGATTAGGTAAATTCGGCAACACAGGTTAGTAAAAGAAATTAAAAATATTGCAAAGGAAAATTCCTTTGATGGATTAATCTAGTGGTTCTGGGTGTCCTTTACCACGAAGTGCGAAAGTTACTACTGCTAATGCAATTGCAACTCCTGCTGCTGCGCCAAATGCGGCCATTCCTGCTTCTGCCATTTGATAAAAAACAACTAAACGTCCTTTTATAAGATATGTCCATAATTTTTCTCTAAAAACAAAGTATCATAATTTTAATTTTTTATGATACTATTCAAATTTTATCTAAAGAATTCAAAAGGAACAGTATTTTCTTGTCCACTAGTCATTGAACTTAGATTAAAGTACACAGTACCATAAACCCACCAACTTGCACTACCAGATTCACCATTATCATATTCAGATTTTAATGCATCCCATAGTTCGCTAGAAGTAGCGGTATTTTTGATAATCATTTCCTTTTTTAGAACAATTGCATTTTCACCCAATACTGTATAATAGTTTGAACCAAATTCTACCATTCCTTCAGGTCTACTTCCAATAGTTCCACCAGCAAGCTGTTCATAATTAGAAAAACCAGTTTCGAATAAATTGAAATCCATAGTTTGTACAATAACAGCACGTGGATTTGGATTAGATATTTTAAATTCAATTTTAATTGTTGCTGAACGTTCATTTATTTTTGTAACAGAAATATCCTCTAAATCAACTGTAACTAATTTGATAGTTGGAGCATTTTCAGTAGAAACATTATTTCCTTGACTAGGAGCTTGCATATCAGGACCAATAATAACAATTGAACCTAAGATTCCAGCAATTACTAAAACTGCAGCAAAAACAAAAATTTTAGGATTCATACTTAATTTGACCTCAAATATACAAAATATTAGATACTTATTATACCATTCCAGAAGGGGAAAACTATGCAATATTTTCAAGCTGTTCAACAAGGTAAGCAAAGAGCAAGTAAATCACAAATGAAAATGTTTGATGTGGCTGGATTCGCAATGCTAACTTTAACAACTAAGAAAATTGATGGGAAGTTCTTTCCAGTTGGAGAAGAGGAATTTACGGCTGTAATTAACTCAGAAGATGGACATGTAGCCGTGATTGTAGATAAAGATGGTTATACTAAAGCCCAATCAAAAGCAGTTGAAAAAGAAGAAGCAATTTCAATATTTAAAAAACTTAGAGATACAGGAATTTTGGAATATCCAAAAAAGGATATTCAGATTTGGTCTCAAACTAGACCAACAATTCAAAACGAAGTTTAATTATTTTTTAGAAGGTAGAATTATTTCTGTTCCTACCTTATCGCCTTTAATTGCTTTTTCAATTATTTTGGGATCTGCCTTTAAAATTCTAGTTTTAATTTTAGAGCGTTCTATAATTTTTAGAGCAACAATATCCATCAAATCATAACCTCCAGCAACAGAATCCTCATGCACTAAAATATTTTTTAAATTTTTTAGTTCAATACTCTTGAATTTTTTTGCTTTTTTGAACTTATTTGGATCCATATCATAAACACCATCAACATCAGTTGCATTAAGAAATTGTTCAGCTTGAATTTTTTCAGCAATTAATGCAGCTGTTCCATTGGTACTCTGACCTGGATGTAAACCACCAGCTACAACAATTAATCCATCATCAACTGCATGTTTAACTTGTTGTAAATTAGTTGGTGGATGTGAATATGCTTTATTTTTTAAAGCATAAATCAGTAATTTTGCATTTAATCTTGAAATTTCAATTCCTAATTCATCTAAAGTTGATTCATCAGCATTAAAATTTCTAGCATGTGAAATGTAATGTCTAGCAATTACTCCACCACCAGCAATAACAACTGGCTGACAAATCTTACTAATTTTTATTAAAAAATCAGCATATTTTTGGATTATTTTGGCATTATCCATGCCAAAAACTTTTCCGGATAATTTGATTACAATTTTTTTCTTCATTTTAGGTCACCTAGTATCGATTTTGCGGCAATTTCAACTTTTTTCCTATATTTTTGATGAGTATAGATTCTAAGTATGTTCATAAAGCCTGAAATTGCTGAAACTACTGGAATTTGAGAAATTGGCATGTCTTTTGCAGAGGATTTTCCATCTTCATTAGAAATTAGAACTATTGATTTTGATTCATTTTTTGATGGTGCAAGTGGAATAGATGGAGTAGCTGAACTATCTACAAATATTTGATTTTCATCAATTTTAGATTTTCTGGAAAGTTCAAGTCTAAGTTCGTCAGTTCGAGTTTTTTTCAAATTTGTTTGACTTGTAAGTATTCTCTCAAATACACATTTGAGTAATTTTCTATTTTGATAATCTTCAGCCAGTTGTCTAGCTTGTTTTAGTTTAGAAGATTTTGAAGAGATAATAGAAGATAAAACAAATTCATCTGTTAGTTTCACATATTCATTAAGATTAAAAGATGTAAAACCAAATTCTTCATCAGATAATCTTAATGCTTGAATGAGCATTACTTCTGCAGCTCGTACAGTTTTATGAAAATAAACAGCTTTAAACATTTGATATCTAGAATGCATCATTGATTCAAATGAATATAATGCCGAACGTTCCAATGCAATTTTTTTCTTATGTATACTAAGGGATTGTGTTATTCTTTTATGATCAACTTTTGCATGTTCAGCTCCTGTAAAATAACCATCTCTAAGTAAATAATCCATCATATCTGCACTCAAAGCTCCAGAAACAATTTCATTGAGATATTGAAATTTTGATTCTCCAAATGCAATTTGTGTAACTAATTTTTTATTAAATCCAGTTTTCGATAATATATCACCAATTTCAGAATTTAGAATGATTTTTTTTCCATAATCTTCATGTGAAATTTTTTTTTCCTGAATAACTTCTTCAAATAAATGAGAAAAAGGCCCATGACCAATATCATGCAACAAACCTGCAAGACGTAAAATCTGAACATCATCTGAATTCAAATATCCTTTTTCATTTAATGCAAAACCAGCCTCAGTTGCAATATGCATGACTCCAAGTGAATGTTCAAATCTACTATGTTGTGCTGAAGGATAAGTCAAATGTGCTCCAGAAAGCTGTTTGATACGCCTTAATCTTTGAAAAAGTGGACTATCAATGATTGGAAGTTCATAATCATATACACGAATAAAGTCATGTATTGGATCAATAATATCTAGATAATTTTTTTTCATAATCCTAATTTCTTTGAAAATGCTTTTAGAATTTCTTCATGAATTTCTAATTTAGGTTTAGATGCATCAATAATTTTCCAACGTTTTTTCTTAGCTGTACTACGATAAATTTTAGATATTTTCCTTGAAAATTGTTCATTTTTTTCAAACTTATCTCTTTTCATAATTTTTCCTTTTTCATTTCTGGGAGATCTTGAAAAAGATTCTTTTTGGGTAACATCAAGTAAGATTACAAGATCAGCTTTGGGTAAACCTTCATCAAGACTCTCAAGCCATTTTTGTTTCAAACCATTTGCTAAACCATAAACTAAGTTAGAATGATAATATCTATTCATAATTAAAACAGAATTTTTTTCTTCAGATGCTAAAATTTCATTTAATTTTTCCCATCTATTAGCTGCTAAAAGACAATGAATTACCTGAGGAGGAAATTTACGTTCTCCATCTAAATATTTTCTAATTTCTTTACCAATTGGTGTATCATAATCAGGAAAATGAAATAACTTGGTTTTGATTTTTTGTTTTTTCAGAGATTTTTCTAAGAGAACGGATTGAGTTAGTTTACCTGCTTGATCTCCCCCCTCAATTACAATTATCATGATTCAAGATTTAATACACATATGTAAAAATTGTATCTATGGTTTGTACACATACTTTCAAAGGACAAGAAGATCATATGATTTGTTCAAAATGTGGATATAAACGACAATTCACCAAACCATCGCTTAAACCAAAAATACTCGTAATTGGATTAATTATATCAGTAATGGTGGTTGGAGCCATTTTGACATTTTCATATTTTCCCAAAATGTAGTTTTTTCTTATTATCAGTCAAGGTTTATATCTAAAAATTAAGCAATTAACTCAAAATGGGATTAATGAAAGAAATGATAAAAGAAATTGGAAATAAATCAAGAGAATTCTACGAATTTGTATTACCACCAATAGATATGCATCTAAATGATGAAAATCTTAAAGTTGTAATTGATATTCCTGGATTTTCAAAAAAGGATATTGAATTAAGTTTGTGTGGCGATATACTTTCAATTAAAGCTAAAAAAGTTATTGATGAAAAAGATTCAAAGACATTGATTTCAAATCAGAGGCCAAATATGATTAATAAAAAAGTTAGATTGCCAATTGAAATTAAAGAGGGCAAAGAAAAAATTGAATCTGCAAAATATGAAGACGGAGTACTTGTATTAGTCATTCCCGTAACAAAAAAATCAAAAAATATTACAATTGAATAATCTAATATTTTCTTAGTAATACTGAAATTCCCATAATAATTCCAGAACTAATCATTCCAAGTAATCCAAAAGACTCATTTGATTGAAATAAAAATACAGATCCAATGAATATTGCAGAAGAAAAAATACTTCCACTAATCAAAACTGTAGGTTTACGTTTTTTCATATAAAATTGAACTTCATCCATTAGTTTTTCCATATCAGAACCAACTCTTAAAGTAGAATTAATTGATTTAAGAAAAGTATCAAAAGAAATTTTTAATTCTTCAATATACGCACCTGTAATCAAATTTTCTTGTTGTAAAATATTTTTTAGTACTTTTAGAAATTTAAAATCAACATCATGTGTTTTATAAATTCCTTCAATTATTGAGGCCATTCTCAAGTATAATGCCAAATTTTTTGGTAAGATAAATGGGAATTTACTCATGGTTTTATTTGCTAATTCCATAAGACTTTGTACTTCCATTTCGTCAGGTTTATCCCCATGCATAGAACGAATAGATAATTCGATTCCTTTTTCAATTATTGATCTATTGTATCCAGGAGTTAACATTTTGAGATCATCCATAGCAGATACAACTCTTGGCGGATTTTTTTCTACAAGTGCAAGATATAATCGAATTAGATTAATTCTTGTTTTATTGTTAATTCGACCAACCATTCCATAATCATACAAAATTAATTTTCCTTCATCAGTTACAGAAATATTTCCTGGATGTGGATCTGCATGAAAAATTGAATGTTTGAGGAGCATTGTAAAAAATATCTGGTGCACATCAATGACTAGTTGTTCACGATCAATGTTTTTTTCTTCTAATGCATCTACATTTGTTACCTTAATTCCAGGTAGATACTCCATTGTAAGGACATTTTTTGAAGAAAAATCATCAAAAACTGAAGGTACTATAACTTTGGGATTATTTGCCATATCATTTTTGATCTCTTTAAGATTTTTAGATTCATTGGTATAATCCATTTCTTCATGAATAGTTTCAATAAATTGGGAAAGCATAGTTTTTGCTGAATATCTTAAATTTGGATCAACAAATCTTAATGCAAGTGGTAAAATTTTTTTTAATATTTTAAGATCCTTTTCAACTACTTTTTCAATTCCAGGTCTTTTTACTTTAATTACAATTTGTTGGCCTGAAATAGAGCCTCGATAAACCTGCCCTAATGATGCACCTGAAATAGAAGTGGGATCAATATTGTCAAATTTTTCATTTATCAATCCAATATCTTTCTCAATTATTGGTTTAACTTGATCAAATGGAGCAGCAGGTACACTATCTTGAAGTTTTGATAATTCTTCTAAATATGGTTGTGGTAAAATATCAGCTCTAGAAGAAAGCCATTGTCCTAGTTTTATGTAAACTGGTCCTAATGAAATAAAAGTTTCAAGAACTTTACTGGCATTTTTTTTAAATTGATTTGAATCAATTTTATTTTTGTTTTGATTAATCCATTTTTTTCTATCTTTACGTAATGCCAAAATAGATGGTAAAAGCTTAATCAAAATTCTAACAGTTCTAATTGTATACATTAAATCACTCCAAATATTTTTTAATTTTTTTAGTTGTTGTATATGCTAAATACCCAGACATTATAGAAGAAGATAAAACGTTAGCTAGAGAAATTTTCTTAGAGTTATTTTTAGAAAAGTTTTTTGCAGAAATTATACCAGTAAATATTCCACAAGCAAGTCCGATTAAAACTTCAGGGGCATCATGAACTAAATGACCTAAAGGATTTACTCTAGGATCAATTTTATCAGTATGAACTAAAAACTTATCATCATATTCTCGAATATGTAAATTTCCATAACGATATTGTTTTTGTGCACCATTTTTTTGTCCAAGAATAGTTTCTTCAGCTTCCTCTAGCATGAATTCACGTAATTCTTTTGGAACTTCAATTTCATCACCAGGCATAAAGGAAATATACAATTATTGCTTATAATCCTAGATCAAAATACAAATTGAGCCTAAGTGTTATTTACTAAAAAATCAATTTGTTAGATTATCCTTAGTGAACATAATAAAACTAGCACCAAAACAGATCAACATTATAACTCCAGAAATATATGCATAATTAAATCCAATATCCGAATGGTTTTGTTCATGATAATAATTAATTAAAAAAGTTAATACCAAAAAAAATACTCCAATGAAAGTTAATTTTCTATGATTTAACAATAATCATGAAATTATTAATTAGTATATGAATTTAAAAAAAGAAATTTTACAAATTAAGGATTAATTTCTTCCATTTGGGATAATTTAGCAATTATTTGTTCCAGTTCAAATTTATTTTCATTAATTACTCTTTTAACTACATTAATTTCATCATTTATCTGATTAATATTTACATTATCAGAATTTGTAATTTGATATTCTAAATCTTTTAAAATTTCCTGATTATATTGATTAATTTTTTCTAATTCATTTTTGTATTTTAATAAATTTTCATATTGATTAGTAATATCAGAAACTTCTACGTATTTTGAATTTGAAATAAAACCAGTTGTAATAATTATACTGCCTACAATTAATGCAATAATTAAAATGATAATAGTTAATCTTAATTTCATTTTATCTCATTAACACTTTCTAGATTTTAAATTATACTAATTATTCTGTTTTTTACGCCTACGAATAATAAAAATTGCTGCACCGATGACTAAAACTATTGGAATGACAATCATTGTAGGATCAAAACTATTTTCCTCAACTTCAGAAATTTCATTAACTACAATTGTGGTTTCATAAGGTAAGAAAATTTCATCTCTTACACTATCTTTGTATCTAACGGTAATTACTACATCGTGTTCACCATATTTTGGCTCTCCATCAAACTCAATTGGAACATTAAATGGTACAGGTGCGTCAGTTTCAATTTCATCAATAAACTGAGTATTTGATTTGATGTTTGAATCTCCATTACCATCAATAGTTACAAAACCAAATAATCCATCTTCATTTCCTTCGTTAATAATTTCACCAATTACCATTTGTGTACCAGATAATTCAATAACTTTTACATTAAAAATTGTAAGATCAATTAAACCCTTGATGTAAAAATCAAGGATTTTTGAAATAGTTTCTTTATCCCCATGTGTGTTATAGTATGAAATTGATAAAGGAATTCGTAAAGTTTCTCCCTTTAGGGATTCAGGAACATACACATCTGCAATAAATGAATCATATGATTTGGCTGCAATATTTCCTAGATCCCAACTTGATTCCAAAATTAAAACATTTTCAATATTTGTAATTGATGCAGTGTTTGACGAAAGTGAGGTTTGTGCATTATTTATTGTGACATCAACTGCAGAGATTGGAGCAGTTCCATCATTTACAATATCTACAACAATATTATTTGATTTTAATGACGTAAGAAATGATTCTGATGCTCTTACATTGATTGTACTATCCCCAGTTACTTTAAAATCAAAAGTAGAAAATGATGATCTAACACCAGATTCTCTTAATCTTGAATAATCAACTTTAACTGTTCCTGAGTATTGCTGAATTTGTGTATTTTTATCTAAATTTACATAGAAAGTTAAGTGAAAATTTGTACCAGCTAAAGAATTTGTGTTAGTATTAGCATCAATTGCATTACCAGGACCATCTGAACCTGAAAATCCTAAAGGTAATGCAAGTTTTCCCTCAATGCCTGTAATATCTTGAGTTCCTACATTTGCAAATTCTATTGTAAATGGAACATTACTATCTCCAGTTTCAACTTCTATTTTATTATCCAGAGTACCAAAATATGCATCTAATAATTTTACATCACCAAAATCTCTTTCAAATGCTGAATCACCAAAGTTTCCAGATTCAATCGGTCCATCTTTCCAATCAGCATATGAATTTGTAAAAATAAATGGTACAAATCCAATTAAAAATAATATCAATAGAAATTTAGAATTCATTATACAGTAATCTCCATTGTTGAAGCTTCTTCATCTTGAAATGCTTTACCATCTTTAATTGTAATAACCTTGTCAACTTCTCCAAAATGTTGTCTATCATGAGTAACAATCACAAAAGTTTGATTAAGTTTTTTTGCCATGGATTTCATTAAATCTACTATTGTTTGTGAAGTGACTGAATCAAGATTACCAGTAGGTTCATCAGCTAAAACAATTGAAGGTCTATTGATTAGACCTCTTGCAATAGCTACTCTTTGAGCTTGTCCACCTGAAATTTTGTTTGCACGTTTGTACACTTGATCCTCTAATCCAACTGCTTTTAGTAAATCTATTGCATCCTTTTCAGAACTTAATTCACTTCCAGCTATTTGTATTGGTAACAATATATTTTCTAAAACGGATAGATCTGTCAAAAGATTTGAAAATTGAAAAATAAATCCTAATTTCTTATTTCTAAATGATGAAATTTGGTTATCACTTAAAGTTGTAGTATTAGTTCCATCAATCAAAATATTACCATTTGTAGGACTATCTAAAAGTCCAATCATGTTAAGTAATGTAGATTTACCTGAACCAGAACTTCCAACAATTAAGACAACTTCACCTTGTTCAATTGAAAATGATACATCATCAAGAGCTTTCACTGTGTTATCCCCATCACCATAAATTTTGGTTAAATTATTAACCTCAAGTACTTTAGCCAGTTCTCATTGCCTCCACAGGTAGTAATTTTGTAGCTCTATACGATGGATATAATGACGCAATAATAGCCAGAACAAATGAAGCCAAAGCAGTTTGAATAATTTTTTCCCAATTGTAGCTTACTTCTAGTGGTAAACTGTTATTGAAAGACATTTTTGTTTCCTTTGCATAAATGGTATAACCTAACCCAGTAGCAGTTCCAACTCCAGCACCAATTGCTCCAATTAACATACCTTGAAAAATAAAAATTATCAAAATATCTTTTCTTTTTGCACCAATTGCTCTCATGACACCAATTTCTTTAGTTTTTCCATTTACTAACATCATTTGAATTGTAACAATTGCAAATGCAGAAGACATCATTCCAAAGTAGCCAATCATGTTAATCATGGCAATACCTGATCTAAAACCAGCAAGTTGTTGTTCAGCTGATTCCTCTATTGTTTCTGCCAAGAAATCATCATTTGGAAATGATGCTAAAAAGAATTCTTTCACTTCAAATGCTTTACTTGGATCATTTAATTTTACCATAATTGATCCTGTTTGATCTACTCTATCTGTCATATCACGTAATGTATCAATGTGCATAACTGCACTATAATCAAATCCTTGACCACCAGGTGACTTTGCAATTCCAGATACAGTAAATCGTTTAGTTTGTTCTTCACCCCATCTATCAATAATCATGACTTTAACATTATCACCAACGACAGCTCCTCCAAGATCATTTGCTACAGTATTTCCTAACACAATAGAATTTCTTGAGAAAACATAAGTTCCTTCTGTTACAGTTTCATGAACAGTGGATGCCCTAATGTCAGTGAACGGATCAACTCCAACTACAGGTATTCTAGTTTTTTCAATTAATTTTCCATTTTTTGTAATTTCCATTTCTGCCGTCGATGAAAGCCGCGGTGTCGCCGCTTCAACATATGAAATTCTTTCAAAGAATCTTACAATTGTTGAATCAGATTTATCGATGTAATCATCTTCATTTGTTACAAGAACATCACCATTTCGATATTCACTGATATCTCTTACAATTGCATCAAAAAGTCCTTGAAATATTACAAAATTAACATGAATTACTAAAATTCCAATTGTTACAGCTAAAACTGCACCGATCAAACTACCTCTTTTATTGAATAGCATTCTTTTTGCTAATTTCATCCGGTAGTCCATAAAATAATAAAAAAAGTCTAATATTTAACAGATATTATTCCTAGTGCTAAATTATAGACAATTTTATATCATATTAGTAAATTCTATATTTAATGGAGGCTCTAAAAGTTACATAATGGACAATTTTGATATTAAAATTCTAAGTAAATTACTTAACAATTGTAGAGAATCAGACAGACAAATTGGAATTGATTTAGGAATGTCTGGAGGAGCAGTTAATGCAAGAATACGTAAAATGCAAAAATTAGAGATAATTGAAGAGTTTTTCATTAAAGTTGAACCACCAGTGTTAGGATACGGTATTTTGTATTTTGTAATATCTGGAGAAAATATGAAAGAAGTGTTAGAACAAGTTAGTCTAGTAGGAGAACCACATTTTGTTGCACCATGTGTTGGAGGAATAACAGTTTGTAGTATTATTGTAAAAGAAAATTTAGAACAAAAAATTGAACTTGCAAAAAAATTAATGAAAGATTTTCAAGTATTATCAATTTTTGAAGCTGAAAATCCAGGATTCAATACGGATCTAACAAAAACTGATTTAGAAATTTTAGAGGAATTAATTAAAGAACCAAGACAAAAAATTGAAACAATTGCAAAAAATACAAAAATGTCAACTAAAACAATTACAAGATGTATTGAAAAATTGCAGAAAAATGAGGGAATACAATTTACAACAATTTATGATCCAAAAAAAATTAAGAAATTTATTCCGTATGCAATTATTACATGGATAGAAAGTGATTTGAAAGAAACATTAAAAGAAATGAATAAAGAATTTTCTAATACATATTTACAAATTCCATTTATTGCAAAAAATCAAATTGTTTTATTTATGTATAGTAATAATATTTACAAAATAGATGAATTAACGCAAAAAGTTAGAAATTTAAAAAATGTTAAATCTGCAGATTTGTTTATTCCTAAAAAAATTTCATTTTATAACAAATGGTTAAAAAATACTATTATTGATTTCAAGAAATCATCAAAATTACATTTAACATACCAAACAAATTAAATAATAATACTTTTGAAAGTTAATGTGAAAAAAGAAAAACTGTACAAAGGTAAATTATTTGAATTAAGCGCATACCATATGAAAGTTGAACATAGAAAAGTTAGGAGAGAAATTATTGAACATCCAGGAGCAGCTGCAATGCTTGCATTTGACGAAAAAGGTAAGGTGTTACTAGTAAAACAACATCGATTTCCACATGGATATATTCTAGAAATTCCAGCTGGTACTTTAGAAAAAAAAGAAAAACCAATTGATTGTGCTTACAGAGAATTAATTGAAGAAACAGGTTATGAGGCTAAAAAAATGACAAAATTAATCTCATATTTCCCTTCAGTAGGATACAACAAAGAAGAAATTAATATTTTTGTAGCATCAGGCACAAAAAAGAAATTTGATTTAAAATTAGATAATGATGAATTTATCACTGTTGTAAAAATGGATATTAAAAAATTAATTGGGATGATTAAATCTGGAAAAATTATTGATTCAAAAACAATTTGTGCAGTAATGATTTATGCTGCAAAGAAAAAATTGTTGTAATTATTCTAATATTATCTAATTATGTATTACTGATAACTTGGTTTAACTAGATCAGTGATATCAGACCAAGATTGCAAAATTTTTTCAAACATATAGATAATATCAAATAATGCAAGTGAAATTTGTTTCTCACTTTCTAAAGAAGATCTTATTTTAGAAATTTTTGTCGAATTACTTCTTTGTAGTTTAATTGCATTTATTGCAAGCATTCTATTGTTAGAAATAAAAGAATCAATTGATTTAATTTGTATTTCATCTATGTCTTTTGCAAAATCATATAATTTTTTTAATTCTATTTTAGAAAGATTTGATTTAATTAATGATTTAGATAATTCTACAACGGTATCTCCTGCAATTTCAAGTGTATTTGCAGCAATTCTATAATCAAGAATATCTATATTTTCTAAATTAAAAATACCAGCTAATCTAGTATCCATTATTGTACTTCGAATTAATCTAACAAGAAGAAAATATTGTCTATTGATTTCAGCATCACGATTTACTATTGTTTCAAGATTTGTTTTATCTCCATTTTTTATAGATAATACAACGTCATTAAACATTCCAAGTGCAATTGAACTCATTCGTTTTAAGATGTTTTGTGGATTGATTGATGTTTCATCAAGTAAAAATTGAATAGAAATATTTGTTGCATCTTCATCAATTATTTCTAATCCAACTAATTTTCTCATAGAGCCTCTAACACTTTCTCTATCATTAATTGAGATGGAAGATTTTCCAACAATTTTGATAATATCAAACCCTAAAAGATATGCACCAGTAATTGTTGGAACAATACCCTCACCTTCTGATAAGGGATATGAAATTTCAACTTCTTTTGAAGGTCTCTTGCTTAGTTGTGTTCTAATTGACAAATTATTTTGATTTGTTTCAATTTCAACTTGATTGCTTTTGCTTAGATTATTTGCATCAATCCATTCTTTTGGAAGTGAAACAAGCATGCTACTTCCAATTTTCTGTAGGCGTCGAGTGAATGTAGTCAATTTATACTAATTTATATTATTTAAGCCAAGTATTAATATTTTCCAAATATATCAAATTTGATCATAATGGCAACAGCATTTTGTCCCGCACATATTACAGGTTTTTTCAAAGCTGAATTAAACAAAAAAGATTCAAAACAATTAGGTTCGTTAGGTGCAGGATTTTCCATTCAAAAAGGTGTAAAGACTACAGTTACCATTAGAAACAAAACAAAACATGACATTTCAAATTTTACAATCAAAGTAAATGGATTTGAATCAGGAGATATGAGAGTATCTGAAGTAGTTCTCAGTAAATTTTCTACAAAAGGAAAATTTGTAGACATCATACACGAAATTGATGTACCAGTTGGATATGGATTTGGTTGTAGTGCAGCAGTTGCATTGTCATTATCTATTGCATTAAATGATGCACTAGAATGTAAACTATCTAAAATTAAAGTTGCACAAATAGCACATGATGTTGAAATAGAATGTAAAACAGGATTAGGGGATGTTTTAGCATCATATCACGGTGGATTTGAAATTAGAGATAAACCAGGGGCACCAGGAATTGGACATGTTCAAAAAATTACTTTAGATAAAATTTCTATAATTATGATATGTTTCTCCCCAATTTCAACAAGTAAATTTATCAAAGAAAAATTATCACAAATTAATGGACTTGGTGGAAAAATGGTCAATGAATTATTAGAATCAAAAAATTATGAACATTTTCAAGAAATGTCACTAGAATTTGCAAAATATGTAAACGTTATGACACCAAGAATGCAAAAAGTAGTCAATCAATTATCTAAAAATAATATTAAATGTGGTATTGCATTGTTTGGTGAAACAATTTTTTCAATGGTTCCAAAAGAAAAAGAAAATAATGTTTTAGAAATTTTAGAAAAATTTTCTGATGGAATAATAATAAAATCAAAATTAGATGATACAGGTGCAAGAATTCTTTATAATTAATTAAAAATATGACTGCAATTCCTAAATCACATCCAAGATTAAATTCGCTTTTAATTCGTGAAAAATTAGTTAATGGGTTTGATAATAATTTAGTTGCAAAAGAAGGGCTTTTGGCTCACGGTAGGGGAGAGGCTTTTGACTACCTAATAGGTGAAAAAACTTCAAAATCTGCTAAAAAAGCCATAAAAGCAGCAGCATTTATGCTAAAAAATGCAGAAAATTCTGTAATTTCAGTAAATGGTAATTATGCAGCTTTATGTCCTAAAGAAATAATTGCATTAGCAAAAAATACAGATTCAAAAATTGAAGTTAATTTATTTTATTCTAGTGAAAAACGTAAAAAAGCAATTACCAAAATTTTAAAAAAATCAGGTGCAAAAGAAATTTTTGGATTAAATAAAAAATCATCCACAAAATTATTAGGAATTGACAGTGCAAGAAGAATTGTAGATAAAAATGGAATATTTTCAGCAGATGTTGTTTTAGTTCCATTAGAAGATGGTGATAGAACAATTGCATTAAAAAAAGCAAAAAAGAAAATTATTACATTCGATTTAAATCCTCTTTCAAGAACTGCTGAAACAGCTGATATTACAATAGTGGATAACGTAACACGTGCTATGAAATTACTTGTTACTGAATCAAAAAATGAAGGAAAAAAATCTATTAAATATAATAATAAAAAAAATCTTAAACTATCAATTTTAGAAATTAGAAAAAATTTAGAAAGAAGGGCAAAAAATGCATAAAACAATTAAAGATATTACACAAATGAAAAGAAAAGAAAAAATCACTGTTTTAACAGGATATGATTCTACAATGGTAACATTATGTGAACAAGTGGACATAATTCTTGTAGGAGATAGTGCAGGCATGGTCATGCTTGGATATGAGAATACATCATCAGTGACCATGGAAGATATGATTAGATTTACAACAGCTGCAAAAAATGCAAGAAAAAATTCATTGATTGTTTCAGATTTACCAATCAATTCCTACAAAAATGAAAAGGATGCTGTTACAAATTCATTAAGACTAATGGAAGCTGGTGCGGATGCAATAAAATTAGAAGGAGGAAGGGAAATTGCAGATATAATAAAATCAATAACAGAATCAAAAATACCAGTTATGGGTCATTTAGGATTATTACCACAAACTGCTGAAAAATACACAGTTCAGGGAAAAACAAAAGAAAATGCAATTCAATTGATTGAAGATGCAAAAATAATTACAGAATCAGGTGTATTTAGCATAGTTTTGGAGATGGTTTCCAGTCAAGTTGCAAAAATAATTACAGAAAAAATTTCTGTGCCAACCATAGGAATTGGTTCAGGGAAAAATTGTGACGGGCAAGTTTTGGTAGTTCATGACATGTTAGGATTATTTGAAAAAATAAAACCAAAATTTGCAAAAAGATATCTATCTTTATCTGAAGAAATAAGAAATGCTGTAAAATCATATGTAGAAGAAGTTAAAAATGAAAAATTTCCAGCAATTGAAAATGAATTTCAAATGGATGAAAATGAATACAGTAAACTGAGGAAAGAAATTGTCTAAAAGAAAATTAGAGCATCCATCATTAGATATAGTTGAATCAAAAGGTACAGAACTTTCTGGTAAAAAAATTGTGTTATGTATTGCTGGAAGTGTTGCAGCATACAAATCAATTGAATTAGCAAGATTGTTAATGAGACATGGTGCAAAAGTTACCTGTGTAATGAGTAGAGCTTCGACAAAAATGATTCAGCCTGATTATATGAAATGGGCAACAGGAAATGATGTCATTACAAAATTAACAGGCAAACTAGAACATATCAATATTGCAGATTATAAAAGATCAGATCTCATTATTGTGTATCCAGCAACTGCCAATACATTAGGTAAACTTGCAAATGGAATTGATGATACACCAATTTCAACAGTACTTACTGTAGGATTTGGTTCTAAAACACCAATTGTCATGGCTTTAGCAATGCATGCATCAATGTATGACAATATTGCAGTTAAGAAAAATATTTTATTTTTAAAAAATAAAATAGATTTTGTTACACCAAATATGATAGAAGGAAAAGCAAAAGCATCAGAACCAGAAGAAGTACTTGATTTTGTTTTAAACAAATTTGGATTGTCATCTAAATTACGTGGAAAAAGAATTTTGATGACTGCTGGACCAACAATTGAACAAATTGATCCTATCAGAGCAATTACAAATCAAAGTTCGGGTAAAACAGGAGTAAGTTTAGCAAAAGAATTGGTTTCTGCAGGTGCAAAAGTTACATTTGTTTATGGTCCAGGTAACGAAATTCCACCAAAAGGTGCAAAGATCATTAATGTTGTAACAAGTAAAGAAATGTTTGATGTTGTAAAAAGAGAATTAAAAAATAAATTTGATATTGTTATAATGGCTGCTGCAGTATCAGACTATATCCCTAAAAATCCAAGTGCAAAAAAAATTAAAAGTTCAAAAATAAATCTTTCAATTAGCCTCAAAAAAGCACCTAAAATCATAGATCATATTAAAAAAATACAAAAAAATGTTCTATTAGTTGGCTTTAAAGCAGAAACAAATGTCACAAATGCTCAGTTAATCAAATCAGCTAAAAAGAAATTAAAAGAATCATCATCAGATATGATCATAGCAAATGATATTGGAACATCAAGATATAAAAAAAATTCTAAAAATAATCAAATTATAATTGTAGATTTAAAAAAGAATACTGTTTCTGGTTGGATGAAAAAAGAAAAAATTGCAAAAATTATAAAAAAACAAATTGAATTAAAAATACAATGAAAGAAATTAATTCAGAATACAAAAAAAGGAATATGAAAATTTGGAATGAAGTTGCTCCAAGGTATCATAAAAGATGGGCCAGTGTAAATAAGGGGCCATTTCAAAGTACAAAAAAATTAATTGAATTAATAAAAATTAATAAAAATAATCTTGTTTTAGATATTGCATGTGGAACTGGAGTAGTAACAAAACAAATCCAAAAAAAAATTGGTAAATCAGGACATGTAATAGGAATTGATACATCAACAACTGCAATTAAAATTGCTAAAAAAGAAAATGAGAAAAATAAAAATTTAGATTTTCTAAATGCTGATGCTGAAAATTTCTCTTTTTCAAAAAAATTTGATATAGTAACTTGTCAATATGCATTATTCTTTTTTCCTAATGCACAAAAAGCATTAAAAAATATAAAAAATAGCCTCAAAAAATCTGGAATGATAGGGATATCTGTTCATGGTAGTAATCATAATGTTCCATTTTTTAGTAGTATTCTAGATTCTGCTACAAAATACATACCAGATTATATTCCTCCGGGAACACCAAATTTAGATAGATTTGGTACAAAATCTGCATTAAGAACAGAAGTTAGAAAAGCAGGATTTACAAATATTGTAACTAAAGAATTTATTTTTAATTATAATCCAGGAAAATTTGAAGATTATTGGAAAAATTATATCAAATACATTGCAAAACCTCTAAAGGAAAAACTGAATGCATTAGAATACTCAAAACGTAAAGAATTCAAAAATTCTGTTAAAGAAAAAACTCTACAGTATACAAAAAGAAACGGCGATATTATTTTTCCATGGCAAGTTCTTATTCTAACTGCAAAGAATAATTAAAATTTTTAATTCATTCTAATGTATTCAATAAATGTACCAATTTGTTATTATGTAAATTTATTAAAATAACAATAACCGATCATAGAAATGAGAAGAACAGGAGTCATTTTAGTACCTTTACCTCTTCTCATTTCATCCCTTTTCATCTTAATTAGAATTAATGAATACAATTGAATTTGATATAGTAATCATTTCCACTGCTTTGATAGACATATTTTCTTTTTTAGAAATTTCTAGTATTTCATCAGAGTGTTTTTCACTCAAATGTTTTAGAAAATCTTTTTCCTCAATATTATTACGTTTAAAATCACAAGATGAGAAAATACAATTTACATTCAATAATTGTAGTAGTATGAATCAAGTAAAAAAATGCAACACATGGAAACAAGTATTTGTAAAAAAATATTTGCGAAATCATAGTATTTGTAAAATCTAGGTATGAAAATTAACGAATTTCCTAAATAACCATAAAAAATCAAAGAACTATGGCAAAATCAATTAGTTGTAAAGACGCAGGAAAGGATTGTAATTGGTCAGCATCAGCAGAAAGTGTAGAAGAATTGATGTCTCAAGTTACAAAACATGTTTTAGCAGAACACAAAGAAATTGAATTAAATTCTAAAAACATTACAAGTATCAAATCATTAATCAGAGAAGATTAAAACTAAATTTATTGATAAATTAACATGAGGAGTTTAGTTAATAATAACTTCAAATAATTAATTATTTGCAGGGATTAAAATGGGTAAAAAAGATAAAAAAGAAGAAGAAAAGCCAAAAAAGAATAATCTTAAAGCTTTTCTTAAAAAAAGAGCACCGCTTTATCTAGCAGGAATTGCATTAATTGCAATTAGTGCAAATGGTGTTTTATCAGAAAAGCATCTGAATGATTTTTTAATTGATCTTTCAGAGGAAGAACAAATTGTAGTAGATATTTTAATGCAATATAATGGTCCTAATGAATCAGGATTAAATGTAAAAGATGCAATTGAAAATAAAATAAATGAAGAATATCCTAATATGAAAATATTTGATGATAGAAATACTAGAATACATGTAGTCGTAGCAAATATCAATTCAGAAGAATATCAAGTTATATTAAATTTCAAATCGGATAAAGGTAATGATATTAATTATGATTGGAATGTAAATATAGATTCTAAAGAAATTAAATCAAATAACCCTGAATCAAAATATATCATAAACATAGTAGATTTTTACGATTAGATTTAGATTGTTAGTAGATCTTTTGTAAATTTATGCATTACAATTGGTTTATTCTTTACAATAAGAGAATCTTCTATTCTAATTCCAAATTTATTTTCAATATAGATTCCAGGCTCTACAGTAATTGCCATGTTTTCTTTTAACTTAGTATTGCTTCGATAAGAAACAGTTGGAAACTCATGTACTTCTAATCCAATTCCATGTCCAGTTGAATGAATAAAATATTTACCATAATTTTTTTCTTCAATGTATTTTCTACATGCATCATCAACATCTTTACAATCAACATTTGGTTTTACAGATTTGAGACCAAGTTTTTGTGATTCTTTAACAATTTCATATGCCTCATTAGCTTGTGAAGAAATTTTTCCTAATGCAAAAGTTCTAGTAGCATCTGAAACATATCCTTTGTATCTTAATGTTAGATCAGTTACTACAAGATCACCTTTTTTGAATTTTCTTGGACTTACTTGAGCATGTGGAAGTGCACCATTTGGACCTCCAGCAATAATTAATGGGTTAAGTGTAGATTTGTAACCAGTATCAAACATTTCCTGCTCCATGGCATATGTCATCAAAATTGTTTGTAATTCTGATTCTTTTTGTCCAACTTTCATTTTTTTTGAACAAATTTCAAACATTTCATCAATAATTTTAGAAGCTTTTTTTAAGATTTTAATTTCATTTTCATCTTTTATTATTCTAGCATCGTAAAATGGTTCTGTGGAAGATTTCAAATGTGGAACTGATTTTTTTAGACTTAGCATAGTTGAATAATTTTGGCAATCAGTACAGACATAATTTTTCTTTATTTTTTCTATAAGAGTAGAAATCAATCCAGATCCACGTTCAGCAGTAATTACATCACAATCTTCAGATTCATCTTTTGCTCTTCCAACTTCAAGTTCTGGAGCAATAATGGTCGTTTTTCCATTTTTTTCTAGTAATCCAATAGCTTCCCCCCAAAAACCAGTCATGTAAAATAGATTCTCAGGCTCAAATGTTACTAAAGTATCACAATCTATTTTTTTAGCATATTTTAGAAGATTTTTTCTTCGTTGTCTCATAACAAAATATTGTGTATTCTCAATTTATGTATGATGCAAAGTTTGTATAAGGAATTTTAAAAAATATTTATCGTGACTGAAGAAAAGAAGAAGAAAGTAGTTGCATTACTTTCTGGTGGTTTAGATAGTCAACTTGCAATTAAGATGATGCAAGAACAAGGATTCGATGTTTCTGCAGTTGCAATAAAAACTCCATTTTGTGATTTTGATTGTGGAAGAGGATGTGGTTTTGAAATTAGAGAGCGAGCAGACGATCTTGATGTAAATCTAAAAACAGTTTATCTTGGTGATGAGTATATTGAAATGTTAAAACACCCAAAACATGGAATTGGTGCAGGATTTAATCCATGTATTGATTGTAGATCCATGATGTTTGATGCTGCAAAAAAACACATGGAAGAAATTGGTGCAGAGTTTATTATTTCGGGTGAAGTATTAGGACAAAGACCAATGAGTCAACATGCACCTGCATTAAGAACAATCGAAAATGAATCAGATTTAGTTGGTAAAATTGTAAGACCATTATCAGCTGCACTATTACCAGAAACAGATCCTGAGAAAGATGGTTTAATCAAAAGAGAAAATCTTGGAATGATTAGAGGTAGAACTAGAAGAGGTCAATTAGATATGGCAAAGGAATATGGAATTGAAAACCCACCAAATGCAGGTGGTGGTTGTTTATTGACAGAGCCACACTTTGGAATTAAAGCTAAGGATTTATTTTCACATACAAAAAATCCAACAATAAATGATATTGATTTATTAAAAATTGGTAGACATTTTAGATTAGATGAAGAAACTAAGTTTATTGTTGGAAGAAATAAAGATGAAAACGAAATGATTAAAGCAATTTCATTACCTGGTGATATTTTACTTGAAGCTAAAGACTTTGTAGGACCTGTTTCAATTTTACGTGGTTCTAATGCAAAGCAACATCTAAAATTTGCATCATCTATAACTTTAAGATATTCAGATGCACCAAATAATGAACAAGCAATTGTTTCTATCAGAGATAATGATTTAGTTGAAGAAATTGCTTCTAAAAGTGCAGAAGAAGATTCCTACATTCAATTTAGAATGTAGGCATAAAAAATTGAAAAAGTTAGTTAGAACTAAGGAAGAGTTTTTGAAGGAGTAGTATTTTTTTAAATATAATGCAAAAGCAAGAGAATCCTACATATCTAAAGGCAATAACAATTAGAGATAGTAGTGATGTTCATTCTATCAAGGAGGATATCAAAAAAGGAATTATTTTGATTCTTAGAGTTACACCTTTGGCACAAAAAGATGTGGATCAATTACGTAAAGTTGTAGAGGAGTTGTATTCAATTGCCAAAACAGCAGATGCAGACATTGCAAGATTGGGTGAAGAAAGAATTATTGTCACTCCATCCAGTATAAAGATCTGGAAACCAGAATACGATTTAAAATAATTTAATTGCTTCTTGAACTTGAGGATAGTGAGCAGGTAGTTTGTATGTTCTTCTAATATTCATAGCAAGATTTTCAGATTTTGAACGTTCACCGTGATTAACCAAAACACGACGAAGTTTTGGTCTTAATCGTTGTACAAATGACATGAGTTGATTATAATCACTATGTCCACTGAATCCATCTAGTTTTTCAACACCACAATTAACTGAAACAACTTCAACTTTACCCTCTTTTCCTAACATAGAAACTTGTTTAGAACCATCAAGAACTCGTCTTCCCAAAGTTCCATTTACTTGATAAGAAACAAACACAACTTTATTTTTAGAATCAGGCGCAATATTTTTGAAATATTCTAAAACAGGTCCACCTTCCAACATTCCAGATGTTGCTAAAATAATACATGGAGAGTTTTCCCTCATTGGTTCTTCTCTAGCATCTGCATGTTCAATATTTGTAAAGTATTCAGAATCAAATGGATTATCATCAGTTTCTAAAATTTTTTGTTTTAATTCTCTTGCAAGATATTCAGGATAAGATTCATGGATGGCAGAAGCTTCAGAAATCATACCTTCAGTAAACACTGGTGCTTCAACCATTTCACCAGATTTCATATAATGATCAATTACCATCATAATTTCTTGAGCACGTCCAACTGCAGGAATTGGTATCAAAACTTTACCTCCATCTGCTAAAGTATTGTTTACTGCATTAATGAAAGAGGATTCTACTTGTTGTCTAGTTGGTTGAACGTCTTCTCTAAGACCATAAGTACTCTCAATCAATAATGTCTCTACTCTTGGGAAATTCCAACTTGCGGCTTCAAATAGAATACTTTTTCCAAATTTAATATCTCCTGAATAAACAAAATTATGATCACCATTTCCAATATGAAAATGACATAATGCAGAGCCAAGAATATGTCCTGCATTAGCAAGAACTAATTTGATGTCAGGAGAAATATCAGTAACAGTTCCATACGGTAAAGTAATTGTTTGTCGCATAACTTGTTTTACATCTCTTTCTGCATACATTGGAGTTCTACCTTGTGCTGCTGCAACTTTGATTGCATCTAATTGGATTAAATTCATCATAGGTAGTGTTGGTTCACTGCAATAAATTGGACCTTTGTAACCATATTTGCATAATGCAGGCAAAAATCCTGTATGATCTAAATGAGCATGTCCAATTACGACAGCATCAAGTTCATCTAATGTAATATCAAGTGAATCTAATCGTGGGTATGAATCCATTGGTGAACGAGCACCGGGATTAATTCCACAATCAACTAAGATTTTACTTTCTGGAGTTGATAATAACATTGAAGAACGACCCACTTGTCCAAAACCACCAAGAGTATGAAGAGATACTTCAGTTCTTTGTGATAAACGAGGTCTAAAAATATCATCACCTACTTGTTTCATTTGTTTACTTCTTTCAGCAGAAGCTTGTTTTAGAGTGGAGTTAATTGTTTGGATAGTTCGTGATGGTATGGTAGTAGCTTTTCGAATTCTTATTCTCCATCCAATTTGTTCAGTAAGATCAGCATGATTGAATTCTTTAGCATTTCTTTGTAATAACCAAGGTCTTTTTGCTTCAATAGAAACTTCACCAGTGGATGTATCAAACAAAGTTGCTTGTAGATTTGCTTCTTTTGGAACATGTTCTGCAATAATTTTTCTACATTCAGCTTCAGGTTTTCTTATTGATTCATCTGTTCTAATTACAATTCGTTTTTTTATTATATTGACAAGTTTTGAAATTGTTTCATTATTTTCTAATAGGTATCTAGGTGAATTTGTATAAAGTGCAATTCTTGGGCCTTCATATTCTATTTTTGTTATACTTGCTTCTTTTGGCATACTTTGCAGTATGGTTGCCATTATATTCTGGCTGCTAGGAGGTAATTCTTTTGGAGGTTGTTTTTTTTGCATTAAATCACTAAAGTTCGATAACTGCTTTCTTTTGTTCATCGGTTAATAGACGGAATCCATCTTTGTCCATTACTGCGATGTTTATTCCATCACCAGTACCAATGTTTCTAACGATTGCAGCTTTTACAGCTCGTAAAGCTATTTTTTTTGCCTCTTCAACTGTGAGGTCATTTCTATATTCTTCTTCTAGTAAACCATAAGCTACTGGTGATCCACTACCAGTTGTAACATAAGATTTTTCTTCAACAGAACCAAACATATCTACATTAAACAATGCAGGGCCGTTTGCATCATAACCACCTAGTAAAATATCAGCCATGAAAGGATATCCTCTATTTTGATGGAAAATTAATGAACAAAGTCTGGCTAAGGAATGAATGGATATTGAATTTTGTTTATCAACTCTGTGTAAATTAGAATGGTATCGTAAAACATCTACAATATTTTGTGCATCTGCAACTCCTCCAGCTAAAGTTAAGCCTGCATGAAGGTCAATTTGTTGAATTTTCATAGTATTGTTATTTGCGATGAAATATCCTGCACTAGCCCTCATATCTGCGCATAATACAACACCATCTGTAGCCTTGATACCTACAGTGGTAGTCCCATGCAAAATTTTTTCTTCAACGTTATTTGACAAAATACACCTTTTAAGATAAAGTAAATGTCATGTCACCCTTTTAAATAACTTTTTGATCCTTTGAAATGATAAATAATGATAAAAAATGAGGATCGCATGCAATCACACACAATGGAATTACCTAGACTCATAGAAATAGGTGAAAAAAATATAGGAGATTTTGGAAAATTTCTAAACTCATTAAATAGACCAAAAAAGGTCTCATTGATTTGTGGAACAAATGTTCAAAAAGTGTTAAAAATTAAAGTGGAAAAATCATTAAAAATTAAAAAAATTCAATATGTTTGGCATACATCAATAGATAATCAAATTAAATCAATTAATAAAATTGAAAAAAATGTGAAAAAAGATAATTCAGATTTAATTGTAGGAATTGGCGGTGGTCGTTCTGTAGATACTGCAAAATTAATTTCTTACAATTTATCTATACCTTTCGTAAGTTTACCAACAGCTGCATCACATGATGGAATGGCAAGTCCTTTTGTTTCAGTAAAAAGTGATAAGCCTCATTCTATTGTAGCATCTGCACCTATGGGAGTGTTTGTAGATATTGATATCATAAAAAAAGCACCATCAAAATTGTTAGCTAGTGGTTGTGGGGATCTTATTGCAAACATTATAGCTGTAAGAGATTGGCAATTAGGACATAAAAAGAAAAAAGAATACTATGGAAGATATGCAGCAGATTTAGCAATGATGAGTGCAAAAATTGTTATGGAAAATTCTTCTGAATTTGCAAAACAAGGATTAGATGCACGTGTAATTGTGGAGGGATTGATTAGTGCAGGAGTTGCATCTTGTATTGCCGGAAGTAGCAGACCATGTTCTGGTGCAGAGCATCTTATTTCACACGCACTTGATAAAATTGCACCAGGGATTGGACTGCATGGGGAAAAATGTGGAATTGGATCCATTATGATGGCAAAATTACAAGGACAAGATTGGAAGAAAATTATTAAAACATTAAAAGATGTAGGTGCACCAACTACGGCAAAACAAATTGGACTTGAACCAGATATGATTATTGAAGCTCTAATGATTGCACAAGGATTAAGACCTGAACGTTATACAATTTTAAAAGAAATTAAAATGACTAAGAAAAAAGCATTGAATCTTGCAAAAGTAACTAAAATAATTTAATTTAAGCAGTTTTTTCTTTTGCTTCAGGTTTTTTTGTAGCAACTTGTTTGTTGACATGAGTTTCAACAAAACTAATTTTTTCTAAGGTATTAACAAATTTGAAAATATCCATTTGGATAAAGTGTTTCATTATTTGTAAACCATCAGCACGTAAAATTTCTTCAGGAATTGTTATACTTACTTCCTTATCTTTTAATTCAGAAGTAATTTTATCATCTTCAACAGGAAGTCTTTCTTTTAAAATTGCATCAACTTTGTCTTTTGGTGAGTCAAGTGCTTTGAGTACATTGACATCAAAGAGAATAGTTTTTCCTGCATATCTGTGATTATAATCAATTTGAACTCTACCAGATCCAATAAAACGGATAATTCCTCTTTTATTGTCAACTTCAATTGTATCACCTACTGAAACTTTTTCTGCATCTTCACCTAATTTTCTAAGTGGTATCATTCTAACTTTACCAGAATCTCTTGCACCAAAACCTTTGTCAGGTGTTACTTCAACTGTTAATTTATCACCAACAGATGTTTTTGCTAAAGCTTCATCAAATCCTTTTAGAACAGGATATGATGTTTCGCCAATAGAAACTAGTTTAGGATGATATTTTGCATTTTCTTCATGAAGTGAATATTTTTTTGCATCTGCTTCAATAGTTGTATCAAAAACCTCATCATCATCTTTTACTTTTGCAGTATAATCAACTAGAATTAATGAGCCTTTATCAAAAGTCAATGTGATCGTTTCCGAATTTCCTTATATTAGTTAAACGTTCTCAAACTTAAGAAGGATTAGAGAGAGCTTTTAGTTTATCTTCTGCGATCTTTAGACCTGCTTGTGAATCAGTATCATATCCCATCATGGATAATGTTGATGCGATTCCAGATATGCATCTCATTACATGAGATGCATTAACTTCACCCATACATCCAACTCGGAAAACTTTACCTTTTAGATTACCAAATCCACCAGCAACTAAAATTCTGAATTTTTTGGCTAATGTATCACGGAAAATTTTATCCTCTAATCCATCTAAATAATTTAATGCAATAACTACAGTTGAACGTGAATCCTCTTTTGCGAATGGTGTTAATCCAATTGCAGATAAACCTGAATACAATGCATCAGAACAAATTCTATGACGTTGAATTCTTTCCTCAATTCCTTCTTCCATCATAATTCTTAATGCTTCTCTATATGCAAAAAGAACGGGTAATGCTGGAGTGAATGGAGTATGTTTTGCTTCATCATAATATTTGAAGTATCTTGGTAAATTGAAATAAGTTGTACTTGGTGGATTAGCTTCCATGTATTTTCTAGTTCTTGCATTTACACAAATTGGTGAAATTCCTGGTGGACATGCAAATGTTTTTTGTGCACCAGTCATTGCAATATCAATTCCCCATTTATCCATGTGAAGTTCTTCTCCGCCTACTATGGAGACACCATCTAAGACATAATAGGAATCATTTCTAGAAGTTAGATCTTTAATTCTATCAAGATAATTAATCATAGTACCTGTAGAAGTTTCATTCCAAACACAATAGAATGCTTTTACATCTTTGTTGTTATCAAATGCTTCTTTTACTTGATCATATGTAGGGTTAACACCTGGTTCAGTTTCAATTCTAATTGTTTGTCCACCAGCCCATTCAATTTGTTGTGCTAAACGAGTACTAAATTCACCATTAACAGGGATTATTACTTTATCATCTTTTTTAACTAAATTAACAACAGAACATTCAACAGCACCAGTACCAGATGCAGATAAACAAACGGCATCTCCTTGAGTATCAAAAACTTTTTTTGTATTATTTACACATTCTTCGTAAAGTTTTACAAAATCGTCACTTCTATGATTAATAGATGGTTCAATCATTGCTCGTGTAACACGTTCAGGAACATTTGTAGGTCCTGGTAACATTACTAAATATTCCAAAATATCTTCAAAATTGATTACGCTCAGGCTTATTTATAATTAAAGAATTTGTAGCCGATTTTTTGAATCCAAATTTTCTAAAATTAGTTTAGTACCAGAGGGAACTAAATCATCCCATTTTTGATCGCTTTTTATTAAATCCCTAACTCTAGTACCAGATAATTGATCTCTTTTTAAAAATGGAATAGCCATTACTTGAGTTGCTCTTTTTGAATACAGATGATCAGTTAATGGATCATTAGAAAAAATAATATCAAAATTTGGTACTATAGTATCAATTTTTTCAATCCATTTTACATGATTATCTAAATCAGGAATAAAATAAATTGTAATTTTATTTTTCATTGAATCATCAATTGAAGATAAGATCATTTTCTTTCTTTCTTCAGCAGAGAATGGATTATTTTGTTCAATAGGTTTGTTTGAGCTTCCTAAACCCAACCATAATTTATCAACTTTAGATAATGCAAATTGTAATGCTTCAAGATGACCTAAGTGAAATGGTTGAAATCTTCCTATCAACAAACCATTCATACAAAATATAGGAAATTTCTTTTTAAAAAACTATCATAAAGCGTGTTAACTAGTAAAAAATATGAATTTTCTAAAAATTAACGGGGATCATGGTGAAGGTGGTGGACAAATAATACGCTCAGCAATTACATTATCATGTATTACTAATCAACCAATTCATTTAGAAAATATTAGAAAAAATAGGAAAGAGGGAGGTTTAAAACCACAGCACCTTACTGCAATTAAAATTTTACAAAAAATTTCAAATGCAAATGTAATTGGAGCTGAATTAGGTTCTACAGAACTAAAATTTATTCCAGGTAATATAGAAAATTTAGAATTAATTGAAGATGTTAAAACAGCTGGAAGTATTTCATTAATTCTTCAAGTTTTAATTCCTGTTGTATCAATTTTACAAAAAAAACTTATTTTAATAATTAAAGGTGGTACGGATGTACTTTGGAGTCCATCAATGAATTATACTCAATATGTATTGAAAGAAGCATATTCTAGAATGGGAATAGAATTTTCAATTAAAATTACTAACAGAGGATATTATCCAAAAGGTGGTGGTGAAGTAAAATTAGAAGTATATCCATCAAAAATTAAATCAATAAATCTTTTAGAAAGAAAATCAAATAATTTTAAATTAATTTGTACATTTTCAAAAATTTCAATTAAAACAATAAAAGAAAAAATAGAAAAAATTAAAGAAAAAATTAATGTCAAAATTGAAATTAAAGAGGAAGAGGCAATTGATTCTGGAGCTTCATTGTTAATCTACAGTATTGATGATAATTCAATTATGGGAATTGATGCATTGTTTAATAAAAAAACACAAAATTTTGATTTGGATTTGAATAAAATTATAGATAATTCACTTGGATTAGATGAAAAATTAGCTGATATGATTGTAGTACCAGCAAGTTTGACTAAAGGCAAAACAGTATTTCGTGTCAAAGAAATTACAAATCATCTAGAAACAAATCTGTTTGTAACATCAAAAATTACAGGTTGTAAATATGGAATTGGAAAGATATCAGAAGGATTTGAAGTAATTATTGAAGGAGTATCAAACTCCAGCATCAAGTAATGATGCTAAAAATAGAATCACCAAAGAAATTACTACCGTTATTTCACCAAGAATAATAATTTTTTTTCTTAATTTTTGTATTTCAGGTTCAGACATTTGATTTGACATAATTTTTTCTTCAACATCTTTGCGAATTACTCTAACATGTACTGCATATACAATAATTAAAACAATAACAAGTATAATTTTAATTACTAAAAATTGTCCATAGCTTGTTTCAAAAAGAATAGTTGGTTTTCCTAAAATTAAATGGGAGTTATACAAACCAGTTACCATCATAATAATTAATGCAGGTACAGCAACTATGTTAAATCGTTTTCCAACTCTGATCATTATTTGCATTCTTTCTTGAAGTGAATTAGTCATAGTTTTTAGAAGTGGAGAAAATACAATTCCAATAAAAAGTGAACCACCCACCCATATTGCAGCTGAAACAAGATGAATCCAAGTTAAAATTGCTTGTTCTATTGCAGCCATGTTTAATCAAATATTATATCAAATATTATGTATTTGGATCTTGACAACGTTTTTTACTTGTAGATTAAGAATCATATTGAAATGGCACTTCAAAGTAGACTTACAGTTTATGCAGCAATAGCTGGAGTTTTAGCTTTAATGGGGGGAATTGTTTACTATGCAAGTTTAGACAATGTATCACTTGATCAAGTTGAAGTTGAATTAACAGATGTTACATTAAGAGAATCGGGAGAGAATGAATCAAAATTAACTCTTACATTTCTTGTAAAAAATTCTAGTGAAAAAATATACGTAGTTCCAGTTATTGAATATCAACTCTATGGTGATGATGTGTTATTAGGTTCTGGAAAATATTCTACAGAAGATGTTGCGTTACCTGGAAGAGCACAAATTTTTGGAGGTGCTGAAGTTCCTTTGAAAAATACATTTATTCTAAATAAATCAGAAGTAGGTTCAGAAATTTATCAATCCATAATAAATAATGAAGTAACTAATTTTGTTGCTGAGGGAATGATTATCACTCAAAGTACATGGAGTGTTGCTGAAAATGAATTCAGAGCAGAAAAATAATAAAAAGTGGGCCTAATGAGATTCGAACTCATGATCACCGCCATGTCGAGGCGGTATCCTAACCAGCTAGACTACAGGCCCATTGAAGTTGAAAGCAATGTTCAGACATTATTAAGGTTTAAGAAAAGAAAGGCTGAATAAAAAGAGAAAATGAGTGTAAATATTGGAAGATAATTTTACTGATGAAGAAAAAAGAGGGTTCTATAAGGCAATTTATTCACGAAGAGATGTAAGATCACATTTCATATCAAAACCAATTGAAGAAGAGAAATTATCAAAAATTCTTCATGCTGCACATCATGCACCATCAGTAGGCTTCTCTCAACCGTGGAATTTCATATTAATTAAAGATAAAGCAACTAAAAAGAAAATTAAAGAATCATTTGATGAAGAGAAAAAGCGTTCTTCCCAAATAGTAGAAGAACCAAAAAAATCAAAATATCTATCATTTAAGTTAGAAGGGATTTTAGAATCTCCTGTTAATCTTTGTGTAACATATGATCCAACTAAATTTGGTCCATTTGTTATAGGTAGATCAAGTATTCCAGAAGCTGGATTATACAGTGTATGTTGTGCAATTCAAAATTTGTGGTTATCTGCAAGAACTGAAGGAGTAGGATTAGGTTGGGTAAGTATTCTTTCAAATGATGTTTTAAAAGAAACTCTTGGATTACCCGAACATGTAGTCCCTGTTGCATACTTGTGTTTAGGTTATGTTAACGAATTTGCAGATAAACCAGATCTTGAAACTGCACGTTGGTTACCAAGATTAGATCTAAAGGATGTTGTATATTATGAAAAATGGGAAGATAAAGAAAATTTAGACTGGAAAAAAATTCAAAATTTGATTCAAACTAACCTTGATTAGGCTTAAATAATTTAGAATATTTTTTCTGCTGGGTTTGTAGCGCAGAGTCAATTTGACGCGCAACATGGATAGCGCAGTAGCCTCCTAAGTTACAGGTCGAGGGATCGAAGCCCTCCAAACCCGTTTAATTATAAAAATTGCATGGATTAAATACCAAGAACAGAAATAGGAATTATGAAAATTGTAGTTATTTCAGCTAGTCCAAGAAAAACTGCAAACACTCAGATAATTATGAAATATGTAAATGAGTATACAAAATCAAAAAATTCAGATACAAAATTTATCAATCTCTCAGAGGGAGAAATTGAATGTTATAGAGGCTTTGATGTCGAGTATAATGAAGCAACGAAAAATGCTGCTAGAGACATAATGGAGGCAGATGTGTGGCTAATTGGTTCACCAATTTATAATTCATTTTTTAGTTCTGCATTAAAAAATCTCTTTGAATATGTCGATTATAAAAAAACGGAAGGTAAAGTTGCAGGTATGGCTATTTTAGCTGCTGGAAATATTGGTTTTGTTGATGTTCAAACAGTAATTACACAATTGTTATCATACTTTAGAGTAATTACAAATCCAAAAGCAGTTTATCTAACTACAGAAATATTTACAAACAATGAAATTTCAGATGAAGATGCTAAAAATAGATTAAAAGAAATGGTTGATGAAACTTTGCAACTTGCATCTAAGTTAAAAAAATAAAAAGTTATTTACAAATAGATTTTAAAATATAACTAATTCTTGTAATGTAAAAGTCTAATAGTATTATTGTTAATATACCAATATTGAGTGTAAAAAAAGATCCAACAGAATTATGTTCATGTAAATGTCATTATGGTGGTGCAGAAAGTTGTCCTGGTTGTAAAAAGAATCACGGAATAGTCAGTTGTCACTGTAAAGATTAAATTATTTTCTTTTTGAAGATAGCATTTTCAAATTAGCTAACTCAGCTTTTAATGATTCAATTTGAACTAAAGTTTTTAAATTTGAGATTTCTTGATTTAATCTTTCAATTTCACTATCTTTTAGTTCAACTGATGATTTTAGATCATTTAATTCTGTAGATAATTCATCTTGAATTTGTTTTATTTCTGAAAGATTGATTGTTTTTGGAACTTCAACTTGGACTGTTTTAGAATTACTCAAGCTTTTTTTTTGATGAACTTCATGTTCGTGAGAATGTTTAGTGGTATAATCGACACTCTTTTGGGATAACCAACAAGTTAGAACCATAAACCAGGTAATTGGTACTGCCATGATAAAGACGAAATTTAGTATTGGTGCATAATCGTAAAATGGTGGCCAAAGTCCAGTTAGAACAATAGCAAAGGCACCTGTAATGATAGTTGCCATGTGATTACGCCAATATCCCATGTTTAATTTCAAAAATTCATTCTTTATAATAGTAATGCTAATGGTGATTAAATAAAGAAATTAAAAAGAAAATGGAGTTTAATTTATTCGGCTTCTTCAGAAGTTGTAGTGACTTTAGGCATGTCAGATTGTAAGATTTGGATCTTTTGTAATAATTCAGTTCTTAGATCTCTTGCAACCCTTCTTACTGTAGGTCTTGGAACACCAAGTTCATCAACTACTTTTGTATAGATGTCTTGTTTGTCAGTTACTCCTTTGTCAAGATAGGAATTAATTGCTTCTTTAATTATCGTGCTTTGGTTTGTACGACTCAATATATCATAATTCTAACCGATCTATATAACACTATAACTTGAAAATTTAAAAAATTAACTATGAAAAAAAAATTGATTAAAAAATTTGGTTTGTAAATTAACGAGTATAAAAAATGTAATAATTTTAAAAAAATTAGATAAAGTATAGAAAAATTTCAGATGAATTATCAAAAAGACTTTTATGATAATTTATTCTCCGAAACCATATGACTACTGCAAATATTGAAACTAATCACGGAAAAATTTCATTTGAATTATTACCAGACTTAGCTCCAGAAACTGTTAGAAATTTTGAAAAATTAACTAAAGATGGATTTTACGATGGAACATTGTTTCACAGAGTAATTCCAGGATTTATGATTCAAGGTGGAGACCCTAACACAAAAACAGATAACAAAGGTTCTTGGGGAATGGGAGGACCAGGATACAATATTAAGGCAGAATTTAGTTCAAGATCACATTTACGAGGTATTGTTTCAATGGCAAGATCACAAGATCCTAACAGTGCAGGCTCACAATTTTTCATTGTAACATCAGATAGTGCATTTTTAGATAGAGAATACACTGTATTTGGACAAGTAAAAGAAGGAATGGATGTTGCAGATAAAATTGTAAATGCACAGAGAGATGGAAATGATTGTCCATTAGAAAAAGTAGAAATGACAAAAATTACTTTAGAATAAATGAATACAAAAATTCTTTCAATAATTGCAATTTTTACTCTAATTCTAGTAATTCCAACTGCTGATGCACAATTAACAATAGGTTCAGAAGCAAAACAGGATTTAATTGAAGTTAAAATTAATGACAAGGGAGAAGTTGACGTAAAACACATAGTTAGAGCCTCTAACATGCCAGGTACTGTACATTTGTTCTCAGGTACAATATCAAATTTAGTTATAACAAATGAAATGGGTGAAGAAAATGACTCAGGGATTGCTAATGATACTAAAGGAAATTTATCAGTGTTTATTCTTCCATCAAAAGAAAATTCAATTATAAAATATAATTTAGAAAATATTATTTTAAAAGATAATTTATTCACTACTCAAATTTCATATCCTGAAAAATTTTCTATTTTATTTGATGATCAAATTGAAATGATTTTTGTAAATAATAATGTTATATTTTTAGAAAATAAAAAAGGAATTTCAGTAAATGGTGGAGGTGAAGTAAATATTGAATTTTATTCAAACACTCCAAAAATGATTAAAGAAGTTGAGTGGGAAGAAAATAAATTTGATGTAGAAATTATTGCTAATTCTGAAATTGAGAACTTCAATTTTGACCAAACATCAAAAAGTATTAGTTTTGAAGTAACTGAAGTAAATGAATATGTTACAATTTCTATGTCAGAAGAATTGTTAGGAGGTCCATATGTTATTTTATTGGATACAGAAAAAATTCAATATACTAAATCTGGGATAGATGAATATGCTACATTGAGTATGAAGCCTGAATCAACAGGAGAAATTACAATTATTGGAACTACAGTAATTCCAGAATTTTCAATGTTTATTCCGTTAATTATGGGATTTCTGATAATTTTGACTGTTCCAGCAATGAGAAAATTTAGTCTCCGCTAGAACCACAAGAACAAAAACCATATTCATCTATTCTAACATCACATACAGGACATTTTTCACCGTATTCAACTTCCCATGGTTCTTTACCAAAAAGTTTGAAATGATCATCAATTTCTATTGGAACTTCACGCTTTTTATCCAATGACTTGTATAGATATAGAAACTATACATAGATTATCTGAGAAAACTATGAAAATAGAATGTGGTTGTCATTGTATAAAGTGTAAAAGCACAAATCTGGAATCAAATAAAATAGGAATTACTGAAAAAGATGGATATTTTGACATGCATCATACGTGTCAAGAATGTAATGCACATTTTGATCATTTAGATGGAGAGATTTTTGCTAATTGCTCAAAATGTAACTATTCTTCTAATTAGATAATGGAATTGATTCAATTGAATAACGAATTTGATTTTCAGTTGAAGTTTTAGTGAATTTTTTATTTAAAGCCATTTTTGCTAAAGCTTTTGAAACATCCAGTGTACTTGTAGCCCAGCCATATTCTCTAAGTTGTTGAACAGTTTCGCCAACTGATCTTGGTGAATCAAAAAATTTACTAGTTTCTAAAATTTTTAGTTTTGATAAAATTTCACTAGATTGAATATACTTTGGTTCATTAAATTCTGGTTCAAATGTTTCTGCATCATCTAGATATTCTAAACCATGATCATTTTTATTTGAAATTGATTTTGGACTTGATTCATATACAATTTTTGCTTGATTTTCTGGCATATATTGAGAAATATTGTCTATAATTTCACCTAATGTTTGATTATCAACATAGAAATCTCTAGAATCTACCTCAATCTCATTCTCACCTATTTTGAGTTTTATTCGTGCCAATGAAAATAATTAGGTTAATTTTGATTTATTGAGATAGCTCTAATGAGATTTAAGATTAAATCAAAAATTTTACACAAATAATGAAGATTTTTTTTTAATTTTAGCTTAAAATAAAATATTTTGAAAACTAGTCATGAAATCAGTAAAGAAAAAAAGTACAATTATTCTATTTTTATTATTACTAAGTATTTTTGGATATTCACAATTTCAATCTGCATCACAGATATCAGTAAGTATTTCTGAAAATGCGATCATTAATGAAAATGATTCAGAATATGAAATTGAGTTGGAATTTACAAATCCATCATTATTGACATTACCAGCTGGTAAAAGTGAATTTTTTGTATTTTATGACAATGAAATAGTAGGGAAAGGAGATTTAGAATCATTCACATTATATCCAATTAGTAGTATATCGGTTAAAGGTACTTTCACGACAGATACAAATTCGGATGAATCTAAATCTGTAAAAATTTCAGGAATAATAAAATATGATTTATTGGTCACAACCATAGAAATTCCATTTGATTACTACCCCACAAAAGAACAAACAAGGAAATTTATACAATAAATTTAATTTTTTATTTAATGCTTACAGTTTTTGGATCAACTGCTCATGATACAATTCGAACACCAACTAAAACTCTAAAAAATGTTTTAGGAGGAGCTGCAACATATGCAGCAATTTCATCAAGTAATTTTGTAAAAACTGGATTAATTGCAGTAGTTGGAGATGATTTTTCAAAAAAGAATCATAATATTTTATCAAAATATCTAGATTTACAAGGATTAGCAATAAACAAAGGAAAAACATTTCGATATGATGGAAAATATGACAATACTCTAAGCACAAGATCTACCTTAAAAACAGAATTGAATGTTCTTGAAAATTTTAAACCAGTTGTCCCAGATGAGTATAAAAAATCACAATTTGTTTATCTTGCAAATAATGATCCAGAACAAAATACTAAATTAATTAAAGAATTTGATAATGTAAAATTTTCAATGTGTGATACTATAGATTTTTGGATTTCAACAAAAAGAGATGCAGTAATTAAAATGATAAAAAATGTGGATGCAGTTGTAATTAATGATGAAGAAGCTAAATTACTAACAAAAGAACACAATCTAATCAAATGTGCAAAAAAAATGAAACAATGGGGTGCAAAATATGTTATAATTAAAAAAGGTGAACATGGTTCTTTGATGTTTTTTGATGATGTAGTTTTTCCTACAGCAGGATTTTCATTAGAAAATGTTGTAGATCCTACAGGTGCAGGAGATTCATTTGCAGGTGCAATGATTGGATATCTTGCTAGTAAAAAAACAACAAAGATTTCAGAAATAAAAAAAGCAGTGGTATATGGAAATGTACTTGGTTCATTTGCAGTTGAAAGATATGGGTTAGATGGTTTATTAAAAATAAAAAAGGGGGATATTACAAAACGTTTGAAATCATACGAAAAAATGATCCAGTTCTAAAAAGACTTAAGTAAATAATTTTAAAAATAAATTATCATGTCAGAAAAAAATAGTAAATTAGGTGACAGGTTAGATGAAATTTTTGAACTACAAAAAGGTCTATCTGAAATAATGAAATTAGATAGGTATCCAAAAGATACAGAAGGTAGAGTTTCTGCATTATGTACTGCAATTATGCATGAAGCTGTTGAATTACAAAGAACTACAAATTGGAAATGGTGGAAAACGCCTACGGAATTTGATCAAAATGAGGCTAGAGAGGAATTAATTGACATATGGCATTTTGTAGTTCAAGCATCATTAGAATTGAAATTAACACCTGATGACATCTTAAATGAATACAAAAGAAAAAATCAAATTAATCACGAAAGACAAAAAAATGGTTACTAGCTTTTTTTAATTGTATTAATTATTGATTCAATATTTGTTTCATTAATTAAATTTAGAAGTGTAATTTCTTTTTGAAAATATTTTATTTCTGATTCTGAAACAGTTAGAAATGGTTCAGGACTAGTGGAATTAATTATTCTCTTATCATTGTCAATTCCATTTTTATATAATTCAAATAATGAATGTCCAGATTTATGACCCCAAACTTCTTTCCCACATACAATAATTGTTTTAATTTTTTTATTTTCATTTACATGCTTTATCATAGAGTCAATTCCTTTATTTTCAGTAAATAATCTTCCAACAATTGCAATTTTATCAATTATTTCAGAATTTTTAATTTCTTTTAATAATTTAATGCTAGAAAGTGTACATACACAAATTGAGGAGTCAGAATTTCCAATATAGAATTCTTCTGGAATTGGTAAAAGGGCTTCACAAATTTTTCCAATAGCATCACTTAATTTATTCAAAGTATTTCTGAAACTGTTTTTGCAATGAATTCAATATTTTTGGCAGTTACTTTAGGATGAATTGGTAAAGAAAGTACACTTGATGCAGCCCAATCAGTAACTGGTAATTTAGTTTTTGATTTGTAAAATGGTGTTTTATGTACTGGTATAGGATAATACGATGCAGCACCAATACCTTTTGCATTAAGTTTTTTCAAAAGCATATTACGTTTAGATGTACTAATTGTGTATAGATACCAGTTAACATTTTCATTTTTTCTTTCTACTGGAAGATCAAGATTTGATTTTGAAAGTAATTTTGATAAAAGTTTTGCATTTTTTTCTCTAGTCTTTAAAAATTTTGGTAGTTTTTTCATTTGAACTGTAGCTATTGCTGCATTAATTTCAGGTAATCTTAGATTAAGTCCAAGTAGTCTTGTATCATATCCCTTTAGCATTCCATGATTTCTAATCATTAGTAATTTGTCTCTTAATTTTTTGTTATTTGTAACAATAAATCCACCTTCTCCAGCAGTCATTACTTTTGCAGGATACATACTGAAACATCCCATTTCAAAGAAAGTTCCCGTATGTTTTTTCTTAAAAGTGGAACCAAGTGATTGAGCTGAATCCTCTATTATTGGTATGTTAAATTTTTTAGCAATTTCAGAAATTCTATCTAAGTAAGCTACATTTCCATAAAGATGAACAGGAACTATTGCTTTGGTATTTTTTGTAATTTTTTTCTGAAGATCATTTGGATCCATTGTAAAATTTTCTTTTAAAATATCAACAAAAACAGGTTTTGCACCTGTAGAATATACAGAATTTGCAGTTGCAACAAAAGTAAAAGATGGAATTAAAACTTCGTCACCGTGCTTGATATCCAATGCGTATAATGCTGCTTGTAATGCTGCAGTACCAGAATTAACAGCTATAGTATATTTTGAATTTACAAATGATGAAACAGATTTTTCAAACTCTTGAACATATTTGCCACCTTGATTTGCAGAAGAAGTTAATGCTCCATTTTTAAGAATGGATGTAACTACTGAAATCTCTTCTCTGCCTAGATAAGGAATGTTTATGGGTATTTTCAATATTTAATATCGTAACAGCTACTCTATAAATCTCATTTAATAGCTATGAATTTTTATATTTCAAAAAGTGGCAAATCATAGAATGAAACCTCGTCATTTAGAAAAAACAGATACGGGTTACAAAGTGTATTTGTACATTTTCTATACTTGTGGTGCCATCATGGCTTCAACATTAATTTTTGGTGTTTATGCTACTATGCTGGAATGGTTAGCAAATGGAACCTATGTTATGGGGGAAGTAATTCACAATACAACTATTCCGTTTGAAAATTTTGCCAGAGTATCAACTTGGATATTTTTTTCTACAATAATTGGATGGTACTGCGTAACTAGAATTGGATGGAAACGAACTGCAGGTAATAAAATAATTGGAGCCAGAATGGCTTTACTACAATTAATGCTACTTGGATTTGCAATAATTTGTTTCTATGAAGTATTATACAATTTTACAGTTTTGAATGCACAGATAACAGCAGGAGTTGTTAATGGATTAGTTCCAGATATTGATATGTTATCAGTTGCATATCCAGATCCTGATCGACCATGGAATTTAGTTTTTGCAACTAAAGTTTTTCTTGCAGGATTCATTATTACGGCACATGCATTTTATCTAAGTGTAAAACCTAGAAAAAGTTTAGATGATGACGAATTATAGTAAAAAAATTAATGTTTTATTGAAATTATTTTAAAAAAAATCTAACTAAAATCATGTTTTATAGTATTACATACACAATATACTATGGGATTATTTGGATCAAGTAAAAATGATTTAAAATGTAAAAAGTGTGGAACTGTATTACCTGATTCTGAAAGACTGAAAAGACATCAAGAAAAAGCCCACAATAAGAAAAAGGAAAAATGCCGAGCGTGTGGTGCTGAATTTGATTATACAGAAGAATTAAGAAAACATAAAAAAAATTGTAAATGATATTCTAAAAATTCAATAGATTAAGATTTTGCAGGTCTTTTTAGTGATTTTTCAATTGATTCTAAATTTGCAATTTGATTTTTAGAATTCAGAGCAAGAGTATTAATCATTTCAGGACCTAATTGAACAGATTGTTCAGGCAATGTTTCTAAAAATTTTTCTAATCCTTTTTTATAATTATTAATTAATTCTAATCCCTCTTCAAGAGTCATAAAGATTGTAAATTTCCCCAGGCTTTAAATTTAATTTCATTAATTGGTATTTATGAAAATCAAGATGTGTGACCATATTGACGTTTCAGGTATAAGAATAGAACAATCTAATTCTATTTTTGCAATTTGTACTGTTAATGAGAATCAATTTGTTACTTATTCATGCAAAAAATGTTACAATGAGATAAAAGAATTAGAACATGAAATTATTTCAAAGGAAGAATTTGAAAAATATTTGAA